>Ga0116226_10000192_pt1 | contig 48240 bp, 42 predicted proteins | sample S1TSphfallax_FD_89692 | JGI IMG/M metagenome (GOLD analysis project Ga0116226, IMG submission 89692) | Host-associated microbial communities from peat moss isolated from Minnesota, USA - S1T2_Fa - Sphagnum fallax MG | ecosystem: Host-associated > Plants > Peat moss > Unclassified | place: USA... | reverse complement strand
TATGTCAGCACCGCACCCCGTGTCCGCCCGAACGTTGCCAGAGCGTGCCGATATCGCGCCACCTGCGGCTCCAGCGCGTTTTTTTCGATCAGATACAACACCGCGGCGGCGATCCCCGGCGCCAGCGCCATCACTTGCGGCGCCAGGCGCCGCCATGGCTGCGCCAGCAATCCCGGCCGCGCATGCTCGCCGATCAGCAGCAAGGCCACCGCCGCCGCGACGCCGAGCGACACATAGGCGAGCACATGCACGACACGCACCACGCTTTGCGTGCGCTGAATTTGGCGGCCGAAATAGGCGCTCTGGCGTTCGAACCAGTATAGCCGCAGGCGCTCGGCCGCGACCGGATCCAGCGGATCATCCATGCGGTACAAGCGCACATGATCCCGCGTGCCGGACACGATGCCGTCCAGCGCGAACCTGATCCACGCCAGCGCATCGGCGTGATTGCGCAAATACGAGTCCGTTACTTGCTCGGCACTATCGGCCAGCGCCCAGAAAAACTGCACCCGCAGCGCCTCGGCCAACGCGCGATAATCCTGAAATTTGGTTTGCCAGGCGCGCGCACTCGCCAGCCAATGCAGCATCCATGCCGATAGAATGGCACCGAAATAGATCGCCAGCGCCTCGCTCGACCACACATCGTCGGTCACGAAGGCCTGGCTGGCGATCACCGCGAGCGCCAGGAACGCGAACAGCCGCAACACCAGGCGCGACCGCGTCTGGAATTTCTGCGCCAGGTAATCGCTGGCGCCGAACGCGGCGCGCAGCCGGCGGATGCCGATCGGCGCCGCATCGGCCACCGCGTCCGGCAACAGGCCGTGCATGCAGCGCGCGACCTGCGCCCGCGCTGCTGCCGGCAACCGCCGCACCTCGATATTGAATGCGGCGATTTGCGCGCACGCCGCGTCATAGCGCCGGCGGTGATCCGCCCCCTCCGGCCACAGCACCCGATGACCGCCGGCCACGACACCTTGCACAGCGCGGTCATTGCCCGCCTTGCAATTCGCCGCCCCGATATGGTGCACCGGTCCAGGCTCGGCCATGTCGAGCGGATGTTCGAAACGGCCGATCCTGATCCGCCGGTCGTAATGCTGCGCGTTGCGATCGGCGCGCTTCAGCGCCACCACCTGGCTCGTCCCGCCCGGCTCGCCGCCCTCCTGCCCATTCCAGATGGCCAGCAATACATGGCTGTTCTGCGCGAGGAACACCGCGAGCTGCTCATATTGCAGCACCCGTGACAACAGCGCCTGTGCCGCATCGCCCTGCCGGCTGCCCAGATGCGGCAGTTCGAACCATTCGACGCGCGGATCGTCCAGGATCGCATCATACTCCGCCGCCGACTCGGCATCGAAATCGCGCCGGTATTCGTCGCGCGTCATCGGCAGCACCGCGTGCAGCCGCACGCCGGCCGCCAACGCCACGCGCGCCGCCATCCGATCCGCCCCGTCCGCCAGCGCATTGAGCATCAGCAGCGGCATATCCGGGTGCGCCGCGGCCAGTTCGTCCAGCACCCGCCCCACCGCCGCTTCGAGCGACTCCCACGCTGCCGGATCCAAAAACCGATGGCCTGAAACAGCCACCACCAACGGAATTTGCCCTAGAGTCGGCTCCAAACGAGCAAAAGTTTTTTGCTTCTTTTTTTCAAAAAAGAAGTCTGTTCTTTTTTGAAAAAAAGAACCAAAAAACTTTTGCTCATCAAGCGGTGCGGCAGGCATATCGGCTCGACATGAAACTCACGCTTCCTTCCGGGGTGACCGCGGCGACGTTCAGCCAGGCGCTCCGCGCGTTCGCGGGGGTGGTTGGGCAGGACTGGGTACTGGCCACCGACGAAGACCGCGGCACCTACATGGACGCCTACGCGGTCGGCGACGGCAGCGACCATGTTCCCTCAGCCGCGGTCGCGCCGCAATCGGTCGAGGAAATCCAGGCGATCCTGCGCATCGCCAACGAACATAAAATCCCGCTCTGGCCCGTCTCGCGCGGCAAGAATCTCGGCTATGGCGAGGCGGCCCCGCTGCTCTCCGGCAGCATCGTGCTCGATCTCGGCCGGATGAACCGGGTGCTCGACATCAATGAGAAAACCGGCACGGCGCTGCTCGAACCGGGCGTCAGTTTCTTCGATCTGTACGGCCTGCTGCGGCAGCAGAACATCCCGCTCTGGCTGTCGGTGCCCGGCAACGCGTGGGGCAGCGTGATCGGCAACGCGCTCGAACGCGGGCTCGGCTACACGCCGTATGGCGACCACACCTCGAAACTCTGCGGCCTTGAAGTGGTGCTTCCGTCCGGCGACCTGGTGCGCACGGGCATGGGCGCCATGGCCACCAGCACGAGCTGGCAGAATTACCAGCACGGGTTCGGGCCGGGCTGGGACCAGATGTTCGTGCAATCCAATTTCGGCGTCGTCACCAAGGGCGGCTTCTGGCTGATGCCGGAACCCGAAGCCACGCTGCGCGTCACGATCGACCTGCCGCAGCCGGACGATATCGGCTGGTTCATTGACGAAATGACGCAGTTGCGCCTGCGCGGCGTGATCGAGCAGCCTTTCGTGTGCGGCAATTATCTGCGCCAGGCCACGGTATTCTCCGAACGCGAGGATTGGTATCGCGGCCCCGGCGCAATCCCCGACGCGGTCGGCGCGCAGATCCGCCAGCAGTTCAAAACAGGCTGGTGGAGCGCCGGCTTCACCTTGTTCGGCTACGAGGAGGTGGTGCAGGCCAACGCCAAAATCATCCGTCGCGTGCTGGAACCGCGCCTCGGCCACACGCTGAAATTCGAGGCCTGGCATCGCGGCCAGCCGATCGAGCGCTCGGGCGCAGGCGTGCCGGACCTGCTTTCATTGCAGATCGTCAATTGGCGCGGCGGCCGCGGCGGGCATGTCGGGTTCTCGCCGGTGATGCCGCCGGACGGCAAGCTGGCGCTGGCGCAGTTCCGCAAGATGAAAGCGCGGTTCGATGAATTCGGGTTTGATTATTACGGGTCCTTCACGCTCGGCCATCGCCACATCAACAATGTCAACCTGATCATTTATGATCGCGACGATGCGGCCATGACCGCTTCCGCGCGCAAATTGTTCGCCACCATGGTCGACGACGCCGCCCGCGACGGCTATGGCGAATACCGCACGCATCTGTCCTTCATGCAGCAGGTGGCCGATAGTTTCGACTTCAATGGCCATGCGTTGGCGCGGCTGAACGCGACGGTCAAAAACGCGCTTGATCCGAATGGTATTTTGGCGCCTGGCAAGAATGGCATATGGTCGAAATCCTAAGGAAGAAAGGCCTTTTTTTGAAAAAAAGAAACAAAAAACTTTTGCTCCTGGCACGCATCCAATTCGAAATGGGCCACGTACGCCAAGTAGCAAAAGTTTTTTGGTTCTTTTTTTCAAAAAAGAACATACTTCTTCTTTCTTTGCCGCTGTCGCTGGCCGCCGCCGACATGCCGGACGTCGCCGTGTTCGAAATCCATTGCGGCATCTGCCACGAGCAGATGGGCACCGGCACCATGACGCTCGCCCGGCGCTTGGGCCGGGACCACGCATTGCTCGCCGACCGCACTGACCTCAACCCGGACTACATCCACCAGGCCGTCCGCGCCGGCATCGGCAGCATGCCGCCACAGACCCGCGTCGACCTGACAGACGCCGAACTCGCCCGCGTGATCGCCTACCTGACCCGCCCGGCGAGCGCGCGCGCGCCGCACCCCCCGCACCATGAATAGACGCAGTTTCCTGGCGGCCATCCCCCCGGCGCTGGCGCTGCCCGCCGCGCGCCGGCCCGTCACCGTCCTTCTGTATGATGCGCGTTACCCGACCGCCCGCGCTTTCGCCGCGCGGATGGCCGCGCCCGGCATCGCCGCCGTCCCGACCACCGGCAACGCGCTGCCGCTCTGGTACGGCGAGCTCGGCGACCTGGTCCGACGCGGCCCGGCCCGCGTGACCGGCCTGACTGCCTATGCCGACATGGTCATCGCGCGAGCCTGGGGCCGCGACCATGGCATGCGCCTCACGCTCGACATGCCGGGCCAGCCCCTGGTCGCCTGGCGCCTGCAGCCGCGCTGACCGACCAAAACACGCCCGCCAAAAAAATCTTCCGGCCCTGTGACCGCCGTCACAACCGCCCCGCCGCCATTCCGGCATCTCTGCGTGGCGCCTGACGGAATGGCCGTCGGGAAACGGAAAGGACTGCCACCATGTTCATCAATCATGTCAACGAAACCGCTTTCGCCCCGACCTACAGCGTGGCCCGGGCCCCCCTCGCAGCCCACCGCGTGCTGCCGGCGAAATCCGTCTGGTCGCGGGACCGCAACGAGAGCCCGGTGGTGCTGATCTTGACTGCCGCAGTGGCGGGGCTGGGCGGGTTGCTGGTTGTTGCTACGATGGCGCAAGCTTTCGTCTAAACCAGCTGGCGTTTTACCGTAATCTCCGACGGTGATTGCGGGCCCTTGCGAAACAATCCGGCTGACGTGCGATATCGCGCATGTAGCCCAGGATTGCTTCGCAAGGGCTCGCAATGACGTACGCGCCTGCCGCATCAAACGGGACGTGTCTCGGCACGACACCTGCCGGCAGTGCTCCGACCCTCCCCGCTATTGCGAGCCCTTGCGAAGCAATTCAGGCCCACACGGGAGGGGAGTACATTCTTCTTCTCCGTGCCTTCCTCTCCGTGACCTCCGTGATCTCCGTGGTTAAATCTTCGTTGCCTCGCCACGCAGGTCACCAACGCTGACCGAAAAAAAATTGCCGCCGCCAGAAAAATCTGCCGGTCCTGTGAACGCCTTCACAACCACCCCGCGGCCGCTGAGGCATCTATCCGTAGCGCCTGACGGAATGGCCGTCGGGAAACGAAAAGGACCGCCACCATGTTCATCAATCATGCCAACGAAACCGCTGTCGCCCCGACCTACAGCGAGGCCCCGGCGCCGCTCTCGGCACATCGCCTGCACACGACGAAGTCGGTCTGGTCGCAAGACCGCAACGAAAGCCCGATAGTGTTGATCTTGACCGCTTCGGTCGCAGTGCTCGGCGGCCTTCTGGTTGTTGCTACAATGGCACAAGCCTTCGTTTGAACCCAACTTTGCCTGCATCCGAACGCTCCCGGCCTTTGTGAGCTCTTGCGAAGCACTCCAGACGGCACGCGATATAACGCGTGTGACGCTGGGTTGCTTCGCAAGGGCTCGCACTGACGCGTTCAAAGATCCGCGGCGTCGGCGATTTCGCTGAGTGCCGCGCTATTCACCAACGTCACCGTACGGCCTTGCAGGCCGATAAACCCGGCATCACGCCAATGGGATAATTGCTTGTTGATGCTCTCGCGTGACAAGCCGGTGATTTCGCCCAGATCGCGTTGCGACAGGCCAAGATCGATCCGCAAGACCTGACCATCCTCGTGCGGTTCCAACGCCGCGAGGCGCGTGAGCGCCCGCGCCAGCCGCGCCTCCGCCGGCAGGAACATCATGTCCTCCATCTGCGTGCGCGTGCGGGCCAGACGCTCGCTCAACATGCGCACCAGACCCAGCAGCGCCTCCGGGTTCTGCCGCAATGTCGCCAGCATGTTGCGCCCGTCGATCGCAAGCAGTCGCGACGCGGTCAGCGCCGTTGCGTCCGCCGTCCGCGGCTCGCCGCAAATCACCGCCAGTTCGCCAAACACCGTGCCCGCGCCGGCAACCTCCAGCAGCACGTCGCGGCCCGCCGGCCCCTCACGCGACAATTTCATCCATCCCGACAGCACCACATACACCGCACTGCCGGCGTCCCCGGTGGCGAACAGCCTCTGCCGCGCCACGAGCGTGCGCGGCTGAGCCGACTGCAACAGGTTCTGCAAGTCGGTGCGCCCGACCAGGCCCAGCATGCGATGCCGCGACAGCCGCTCCAGCAGCGTTGCGCGGTCGGTGACATCAGCGGGTCGAATCGCCATGGACCCTCCAAAAGGAAGTAAAGTGTTCTTTTTTGAAAAAAGAACCAAAAAACTTTTGCTTGTTGCGTCTGGCATCACGTCCCCGAGGGGGAGCCAATGCCAGGCGCACGAGCAAAAGTTTTTTGCTTCTTTTTTTCAAAAAATAAGTCTTACTTTTCAAAACTGCACTTGCTTGCCTTCGTAATCAAAGAACAACCCACTCTGCGCCACCGTCAACCCATGCAGCACCGTAATCAACTGCCCCGCCGCCACCGCCGGCGGCCGCACCTCCAGCCCCGCCTTCGCGAATGGCCGCGACAATTTCGTATCCACCGTACCTGGATGCAGCGCCACGCACACCGCCTGCCGATGCGTCCGCGCCAGCTCGATCGACGCCGTCCGCACCATCTGGTTCAGCGCCGCCTTGGCCGCGCGATACCCATACCACCCGCCCAGCCGGTTATCGCCGATGCTGCCAACCCGCGCCGACAAGGTCGCGAACACCGCGCGCCGGTCCCGCGCCAGCAACGGCAGGAAATGCTTCATCAACAGCGCCGGCCCGATCGTGTTGATGGCAAAATTATAGGCGAGCGCCTGCGCATCCAATTGCCTCCAGCTTTTTTCCGGCTGGAACCGCGCATCATGCAGAAACCCGGTGGCATCGATGACCAGTTCCAGCCCGGCGCCGGCGGTACGCGCGCAGGCCTCGATGCTGGCCTCATCCAGTAAATCAAGCGGCGGCGTGGTCCCCCGCCCCAGCCGCATCACTGGCCGCCCGCCCGCTTCCAACGCCTCGGCCAGGGCCGCGCCGATACCGCCGCCGGCGCCGATGACGACGCATGTCACCTGGCCGCGCTCACATCCGGCGCGCCGCGGCGACAGCATTGCGACTGCCGAACCCGACCAGCCAGACCCAGGCGCGCAACACTATGCCCGGCGGGCCCGCCGACAATGCGCGTGCCTCGTCGCGATGATGCACCTCGTCGGCTTGGCATGTGGCCAGCAGCGTACGCAGTTCGCTGGCAGGAAGTTTGGTGATTTGTTCCGCATAGTGATGATCGACGAACGTTTCCACCGCGTCGATCGTCGCATAGACGGCGCGCGTCCCGGCACATGCGGGCAGGAAGCCGGTGAGAAACCCTGCAATCCGCCACAGCGGCAGTAACAGGCTGCGCTGCGCCGGCGGCAGCAGCCCGTCCATCAGATCCAGATGGCGCTGTTCGGTGGCCAAATGCGCGGTGGCGAAACGGCGCACCGCGGCGTCGCGCGAACCTGCCAGGATGCCGCGATAGATCATGACCGCGCCCGTCTCGCCCGCATGGTCGGAGCGAAGGTCGCCGCGGAGGCCGGAAATCCGGATCTCCAGCGCAGGCAGGTCGGTGACGGCGGGGAGGGTGAGCATGTCCATGCACCCTATGTTGCCCCACGGCCGCGCAGCGCAACATGCGGGCATTCCAATATGGTAGCGAAATGGCACAGCTTGCGCTGGCGTGCTTAATTTTGAGACGAAGTAAGTCATTTTAGCGTTGAGTTTCTCTTTACAGCCGTGGTAACGAAATCGTGATCGCACATTTGGCACCACGGAGGGCGACCGATGCCAATTCCCGCAGCGCTGGTTTTGTTACAACTGACATTTCAGGATAATTTTGTTCATTCAACCATCGCGCCCGACCCGCAGGCGAACTGGATGACCACCTATCCCTATGGCGGCATTTCGGCCCGCACACTGCCGGCGAACGATGAAGCCGAATGCTACATGAACCAGGCGGCCGGCGAGGTGCCGTTCGTGCAGAAATATGGGCTGCTGAATATCAGCGCGACCAAGGCGGACGACCATAATCCCTGCGGCCTGCCGTATGATTCAGGTCTGATCACGACGTTCAACAGCTTCAACCAACTATATGGATATTTCGAAGTGCGGGCGAAAATGCCGACCGGCCAGGGGTTGTGGCCGGCCTTCTGGTTGCTGCCTGCAAGTAACAAATACACCGCGGAGCTCGATGCGTTCGAGGTGCTCGGCAGCGATCCGTCCAAGCTGTATTTCACCGTGCACGGCAAAACCAATGGAACCTGGCACATGGATAGCCAGGCCCTGAACGTGCACGACACGTCGGCCGCGTTTCATATCTACGGCGTGGATTGGGAGGCGGACACCACCACTCTCTATATAGACGGCAAGGTGGTGGCCTCGGTCGCGACGCCGCAAAGCATGAACACCTCCATGTATATGTTGCTGAACCTGGCGGTCGGCGGTGCCGGCAGTTGGCCCGGCAAACCCAACGCGGCCACCGTTTTCCCCGCGCATTACCAACTCGACTACGTACGCGCGTATGCGACAAAAGGCACCGTGTCGGTCGCCGGCACCCGCGCGCTGCCGTTCACCCGCGGTGCGGCCACCCGGGCCGAAGCGGCCGGCCTCGCGCCATAGCCACTGCGGGCGCCCATCGCGCCGGCAAGAACCGCCCATCACGTCATCGTGAGCGATGCCGAAAGCGGCGCCTTCATACATTCGCAATACGCAGTCTCCAAACCTAAAGCTCTGAAATCGCCTGCGACAGCCGCTAAACGCGAATTACTCGCAGTTGGATTGCAGTTGAGAAGCATTCTCAATATGATGCCCGTGCGGCCGCATCTGCCGCTGCATTTGAGGTTTGCTTATGTTTTATGCCGCCAACACCAGCCGCGTGGCCCTGTGCATTGCCGCAGCCGCGGCATTGCCACTCGGCGCCGCGCGCGCGGCGCCGCCCCCGCTATCCGTGCCGATCTCCTCGACCGGCCCGGATGGCGCCCAGGGCTATAGCGGCTTCATCAGCAGCCTGGACCGCACCAACTTTCTGCTCGGCGACCTGTTCGGCGTGCGCAGCCAACTGAGCAAATACGGCATCTCGCTGGCTATCCAGGAGACCAGCGAGGTGCTGGGCAACGCCACCGGCGGCGCCCGGCGCGGCCTGGATTATGACGGGCTGACCCAGGCGATCCTGCAGCTCGATACCCAGCGAGCGTTCGGGTGGTATGGCGGCCTGTTCAATGTCAGCGCGCTGCAAATCCACGGGCGCAACCTGAGCGCCGACAATCTGCTGAGCTTGCAGACCGCGAGCGGCATCGAGGCGGATCGGTCGACCCGGCTATGGGAGCTCTGGTACGACCAGAAAATGCTGCCGGAGGACCGGCTGGACATCAAGGTCGGGCAGCAGAGCGTCGATCAGGAATTCATCGTGACGCCGAACGGCGCGTATTTCGTCAATACGATGTTCGGCTGGCCGATGGTGCCGTCGGCGGACTTGCCGGGCGGCGGGCCGGCCTATCCACTCTCGGATCTTGGGGTGCGGCTACGCTGGCGGCCGGTCAATCCGCTCGCCATTCTGGTCGGCGTGTTCGCCGGCAACCCGGCGCCGACCACGCAGGGTGATCCGCAGAAGGCGGACGGGTCGGGCACCAGCTTTCCCACCAATGGCGGAACACTGACATTCGTGGAGCTGCAATATACCTATCCCGCGCTGGGCAGCATGGTTTATCCGGGCGAGGAATCACCGCTGGGCCACACCTACCGGCTTGGCGCGTGGTTCGATTCCGAGCGGTTCAACGACCTGCGCCTCGACACCGACGGCGGATCGCTGGCGTCGCCCTACAGCACCGGGGTGCCGCAGCAGCATCACGGCGATTTTTCGCTCTACGCGGTGGCGGACCAGATGCTGTGGCGCGCGGCGGCGAACCCGAACCGGTCGGTCAGCATGTTCGGACGGGTGATGGACACGCCGCAAGGCGACCGGAACCTGATCGATTTCAGCGCGAATGCGGGGGTGGTGTACCATAATCCGGTGACCAACCGGCCGGACGATACGCTGGCAATCGGCATGGGCTATGCCCATGTCAGCAGTCAGGCAGCCGCGTACGACCGCGATGTGGCCGCCTATAATCTGACCGTAGCGCCGTCCGGGTATTTTCCGGTGCGCAGCAGCGAAACCTATGTCGAGGCGACCTACCAGTATCAGCTCCATCCCTGGTGGCAGCTGCAGCCGGATGCTCAATATGTGTTCAATCCGGGCGGTGGGATTGCGAGCCCGGATGCGCCGGGGCATCGGGTGACGAATGAGTTTGTCCTGGGCCTGCGCACGAATGTGCTGTTTTGAAATGGTTATCCGAATGAAAAACACAATTTGCTCTTTGTTCGCAATGAAGGCCAGGGGCTCTGCCCTTGGACCCCGCTGGGGACAAGTCCCCAGACCCCATTACTTTAGCGCGTTCACCTTCCTTCTTCTTTTGGGCGTTGCGGCCCCTGCCCTCGCCGATCAGGCCCACGGCCTGCTCGAAACCGTGCGCCGCCACAACACCCTCACCTCCACCGTCACCGATAACGGCGACCTCAACCCCTATGCCGTCGTCGTCGCCCCAGTCTCCGCCGGCCGCATCGCCAAGGACGACGTGCTCGTCGACAACTTCAACAATATCTCCAATCTGCAAGGCACCGGCACCACGATCGTCGGCTACCGCCCATCGACCCAGGCCACCTACCTGTTCGCCCGCCTGCCGCAAAAACTGCCGCAATGCCCCGGCGGCGTCGGCCTGACCACCGCCATGACCATGCTGAAAACCGGCTGGGTCATCGTTGGCAGCACCCCCAGCACCGATGGCACCACCGCCACCAAAGGCGACGGCTGCGTCCTGGTTCTCGATTCCACCGGCAAACTCGCCGCCGCCTGGTCCGGACCCACCATCAATGACCCGTGGGGCGACATGGCGACCGTCGACCACGGCGCCACCGCGACCCTGTTCATCAGCATGGCCGGATTCGGCCTGCCGGCGCCGAACGTCATCGATCACGCCACCGGCCTGCCGGTGGTGCTGCACAAAGCCACCGTAGTGCGTCTTGAACTCGCCATCCCCGACGGCAAACCCCCGGTGCTGCTGAACCAGACCGAGGTCGGCAGCGGTTTCGCCGCGCGCGCCGACCGCGACAATTTCCTGCTCGGCCCGACCGGCCTGGCACTCGCGCCCGATGACACGCTCTATGTCACCGACGGGTTGGACAATGTGATCACCGCCATCCCGCACGCGACCACCCGCACCGAGAGCGCCGGGACCGGTAAGCAAGTGACGCAAGGCGGCCTGCTCGCATGGCCGCTGGCCATGGTCTATACGCCGCAAGGCCATCTGCTGGTATGCAACGGCAAGGACGGACGCCTGGTGGAGGTTGACCCCGTCGCCGGCAAGCAAATCTATGCGCAATGGATCAATAACGATCAGGCGCAATCGCCACCCGGCAACGGCGACCTGTTCGGCATTGCGATGACGCCGGACGCGCATGGGTTTTATTACGTGATGGATGATGTGAACACGCTGATGCGGGGCAGTCCGTGAGCCGTACCGAAAACACGCCGACCCGCCGGTTTTTCCTCGGCGCCGCCGCCGGCCTCGCGGGTGCGGCCGGCGCCGCGCGTCTGGCGACCGCGGCGGTCGATCATCCGCCGCTGACCAAGACGGCTTCGCTGTCCACCGACAAGCTGCTGCCGTTCCATGGCGCCCATCAGAACGGTATCGCAACGCCAATGCAGGCGCATACCTATTTCGCCGCGTTCGATGTGGTGACAGAGAAACGCGCCGACCTGGTGGCGTTGCTGCGCGCCTGGACCGAGGCGGCCGCGAAGATCACACAGGGCCTATCGCTGGACGCGGCCGCACCAGACCCCGACGCACCACCGGCTGATTCCGGCGATGTAGCCGGGCTGCCGCCAAGCCGGCTGACCCTGACCTTCGGGTTTGGGCCTGGCCTGTTCAGCAAGGATGGCGTGGACCGGTTCGGTCTCGCACATGCACGCCCGGCCGCGTTCGTCGATTTGCCGCGGTTTGTCGGCGACCAGTTGGTGCCGGAACGCACCGGCGGAGACCTGTCCGTGCAGGCGTGCGGGGATGACCAGCAAGCCTGCATGCACGCGGTGCGGCAATTGATGCGCCTGGCCTATGGCGCCGCCACGGTGCGCTGGGTGCAGAATGGATTTCTGCCCGGCTACGATCCAAAAGTCACCCCGCGCAACCTGATGGGCTTCAAGGACGGCAGCTTCAATGTCGACGTCACCGACGAAGCCGCTATGGACAAGCATGTTTGGGTCGGCGACGAGGGCGGTGCCTGGATGCGTGGCGGCAGCTATGTGGTTGCGCGCCCGATTCGGATTGCCCTCGAACATTGGGACCGCATGAAGCTCGCGTTCCAGGAACAGACCGTGGGCCGCACGAAGGCGTCCGGCGCACCGATCGGCGGAAAAGATGAATTCGCGCCGATGGACCTGAATGCCACGGACAAGGACGGCAATCCGGTCATTGCCGAAAACGCGCATGTGCGGCTGGCAGCGCCGCAGACCAACGACGGCGCCTCGATCCTGCGGCGCGGTTATTCCTATGACAACGGCGTCAGCATGGTTGCCGAACGTTGGCCGCCCTGGCGCCATGCGCTGGAGCTCGACGCCGGATTGCTGTTCCTGTGCTACCAGCGCGATCCGCGCACCGGCTTCATCAAGATATTCGATCGGATGTCGAAATTTGATATGATGAACCAGTTCGTAACGCATGTGGGTGGCGGAATGTTTGCGTGCCCTGGCGGGGTGGCGCCGGGGGCGTATGTCGGGCAGGGATTGTTTGAGGCGTAGGCGAAAGGAAGCACTTATTTTTAGAAAAAAGAAACAAAAAATATTTGCCCCTTCGCCCTTCGCCACTGGACGTGACCGCGCCCCAGTTTGCGCGGCACCAAAAAGACAAAAGTTTTTTGGTTCTTTTTTCAAAAAAGAACACTTTCTGTTCTTTTCAATTACTTAGGCTCACCGCTCCAATCGCGAGTGACTTGCATTTGCAAATTTCGCGCGGTATTTGTCAGCTTCCTATCAGCCTCTCTCCCGGGCCCGCCGATGCCAAGCACCGATACGACCCGCCGGCGGCGTGAATTAGCGCCGTGGATCGATTTGTCAGCGGATCAATGCCGCGCGGCACGCAGGCTGTTGGGCTGGACACAAAACGACCTGGCGGCGGCCTCCGGCGTGTGCCGCAAGACGATCGGCAATTTCGAGCGCGGGGCGTGCGCGCCGTATCCCAGTAGCCTGAAGGCTCTGCGCGAGGCACTTCAATCGGCCGGCGTCACATTTGCGACGAGCCGAAAGAAGCATGGTATCGCCTGTTTGGAGGCGTGACCGCCCGGCCGCTTGTGGTGTCTCCGCGGTCTCTGGAAGGTCAGACAAGCGGGCGTGATTTTGCCACGCATGCCGCATACGTGACTTTGAAGCTTATCGCACTCACGTACATTCTAGGAGTAATATAGATATTTCTGCATATCTCCTTGCATCCATATCCGGAGCGCCGCGCGTAATGCGTGCACGGTATGGGGATCGGATACCGAAGCGGGAACGCAACACTGGTCCAGGGAGCAAAATAATGACACTTGATGCCGATAGCAGCGGGCCGGCCGATCAACGCGGCGTTTCTCTGATGGCGGGGCGCCGGGGGTTGCTACGCAACGCCGGCATTGGCGCGGCACTGGCGGGTGCATTCGCGGTCGGGATGAAACCCGAGACGGCGGCAGCGCAGACGATCACCGATGCGGACATTTTGAATTTCGCGCTCAATCTGGAATATCTCGAAGCGGAGTTCTACCTGAACGCCGTTTACGGCTACGGTCTTTCGCACGCGGAAAGTACCGGCGTCGGCGGAACGCCGGGGCACGTCAATGGCGGCGGAAAGGTCAATTTCCAGGACAAATATGTTCGCGAATATGCCTTTGAAATTGCCAATGATGAGAAAAATCACGTGCTGTTCCTGCGCAGCGCGCTGGGCTCGGCCGCGGTCGCGCGCCCGACCATCGATCTCGACCAGAGCTTCACGACACTGGCGCGCGCCGCCGGCATTGTCGGCCCAAACGGCACCTGGAATCCGTTTGTGGACGACAACAGCTTCCTGATCGGCGCGTATATCTTCGAGGATGTCGGCGTGACCGCCTATCACGGCGCCGCGGCCTCCATTGCGAACCCGGCCTATTTGACTGCGGCTGCCGGTATCCTGGCAGTTGAAGCCTATCATGCGGCCGAAGTGCGGCTGCAAATGTTGCAGCGCGGCCTGGCATCCTTCGCAGACAAGATCAGCGTGCTGCGTGCCGCACTGTCCGGCGCGCAGGACGACCAGGGCGTCATTTATAAGGGTCACGCCAACGTAGTGCCGACGGACGCCAACTCTATCGCCTTTGCCCGCACGCCCGAACAGGTGCTCAACGTGGTCTACGGCGGCGGCGCGGGGAGCGACTACCTGTTCTATCCGAATAAAATGAACGGTGCGATCAGCTAACCTACGCTTGTGTCTACGCGGGCCAGGGGCGATCACGCCGCTGGCCCGCGGAGATGCGTTGACATCCAACTATCAGGACTTACGGTTTTCGAATCTCGCTCGGAATTTCAGCAATCTGACCGGGGGGCGACTGCGTGTCCTGGGCGAGTTGGATGCGCCAGGTGCCGGCGCTTTTGTCGATCAACATGGTCGTCAGGCCGGTGCGCGGCGGGACGGTGTCGTTACGGTCGGCTTGCAGGCGCCAGGTCCAGGTCACGAGGCACAGCGTGGGCGAGAGGAAGCGCAGTCGTAATTGCACCGGCGTCAGGGCGGCGTCCTTCAGGCGGCCGGCACGCAACGCGAGGTAGGATGATTTGAAAGCGTCGCGGCCGTGCAGCAGGGTCGCGCTGGCGGTGACGATGTCGACATTGTCTGCCATCAGGCCGGTGATCGTCGCGGCGTCCCCCCTGCCCCAGGCCTCCGCGTAGATTTGCGGTATTGCGCGGATGGCGCGCAGGTCGCCGTGGTCCTGCGCGGCCGCGAGGCATGGCAGTGCCAAGGCGGCGAGGATGGAGCTGCAGCGTATCACGGCACGTCCAGGAAAGGCGAAGCGCATAGTCGCCCGTTGTAGCGCGCGGTCAACACGGCGCCAGAGCCAAAGTTTCTTCTTCTCTTTTTCAAAAAATAAGCCTTTCTTCCCTGCTGCATTGCACGATGAAATTCCCGCGCTGCGCTGGGCCGCCCACCCTGGCGCACGACAGGCAAACCGCTTAGTTAAGGGCAGCTTCATCTTCGAACCTCGAGGGCAACATGCGTCAGTATCTGAAATTCTATATCGACGGCGCCTGGGTTGATCCGGCGACGCCGAAGACGCTCGACGTGATCAACCCGGCGACCGAGCAGAGCGCCGGGCAGATCAGCCTTGGCAGCGCCGCGGACGTGGACCTGGCGGTGGCGGCGGCGCGCCGCGCCTTCGAGACCTTTGCCTATACGTCGCGCGAGGAGAGGCTGGCGCTGCTGGGGCGCATCGTGGACGAATATAAGCGCCGGTTTAACGACATGGCGGCGGCGATTACCGAGGAGATGGGGGCGCCGGTGAGCCTGGCGCAGAACGCGCAGGCGCCGATCGGCCTTGGGCATTTCCAGAGCGCGCAGGCCATTCTGCGGAACTACGTGTTCGAGGAATTGCGTGGCTCGACGCTGATTGCGCGCGAGCCGATCGGGGTGTGCGGGTTCATCACGCCGTGGAACTGGCCGGTCAACCAGATGGCCTGCAAGATCGCGCCTGCGCTGGCAGTGGGCTGCACCATGGTGCTGAAACCGTCGGAAGTGGCGCCGTTCTCTGGCCAGATTTTGGCCGAAATTCTGGACGCGGCAGGAGTGCCGCCGGGCGTGTTCAACCTGGTCAACGGCGACGGCCCCGGCGTGGGCGCGGCAATGAGCGCGCATCCGGGGATCGACCTGATGTCGTTCACCGGATCGACGCGGGCGGGCATCGAGGTGGCCAAGGCAGCCGCGGTGACGGTCAAGCGCGTGCATCAGGAGCTGGGCGGCAAGTCGCCGAACATCATTCTGCCGGATGCGGATCTGAAGACCGCGGTGACCCGTGGCGTGAAGCATGTGATGCAGAATTCCGGGCAGAGCTGCAATGCGCCGACACGCATGCTGGCGCCGCATAGCGTGATGGACGAGGTGGTGGAGATCGCCCGCGCCGCCGCCGAAAGCACGACAGTTGGCGACCCGAACGGCAATGCCGAGCTTGGACCGGTGGTGTCCGAGCTGCAATGGAACAAAATCCAGGGCCTGATCGCCAAGGGCATCGAGGAAGGCGCGCAATTGGTCGCCGGCGGGCCTGGCAAGCCGGAGGGGCTGGAGACCGGATATTACGTGAAGCCCACGGTATTCGCCGGCGTGACCAACGACATGACGATCGCGCGCGAGGAGATTTTTGGGCCGGTCGTCGCGATCCTCGGCTACGATACCGTGGACGAGGCGATCGCCATCGGCAACGACACGCCCTACGGCCTGGCCGCCTATGTGCAGGGCAAGGACCCGGCACAGTTGCGCTATGTGGCCCAGCGGCTGCGCGCCGGCCAGGTGAATATCAACGGCGCCGGCATGGATATCATGGCGCCTTTCGGCGGCTACAAACAGTCCGGCAACGGCCGCGAGTGGGGTGATTCCGCGTTCGGTGAGTTCCTCGAAATCAAGGCCGAAATCGGCTACGGCGCGATCGCGGCCGAATGAGCCTGCGTGCCGGGAAGGTTGCGGTTCGCCCGTAACGTTCCCGGCTTCGGGTTAAGCAGAAAATTGCCGGCACCGCAGACGGCGCGCACGCTAGACGGTCGCCCGGACTCATTCGGCATCGCGCCGGTATATGTCGATCACGGCATGCACGCGGGCCAGCAAGCCGCCGCCGGGTGCGGCCTCGACCGACAGCACGCGGTAGTGCAGCACATGGCCGGCACCGCGCGAAAACACCGCGCCGGCGTCGGCCTCATGCCACGACTCCGGCGATATACCGGACAGCGCCGGGGCCGTCGCTTCGATGCCGCGATGCACGGCGCTGCGGCGCATGTCCAATGCCGCTTGGGCGGTGGCGGCCGCGTGCGCCAGCGCATTGGCCAGGGCGCGATCGGTCGCCGCCTCACGCGAGACACCGATGCCGTCGCATTCCACCTCTACCGGCCGGATTTCGGTGCCGTCCTCGGCCGGCGTCACGGTCTGGCCGGACGCAGGCTGCGCGCCGAGCCAGAACGCCGCCATGGCGAGCCAGGCGTGGTCGGGGCTGGTGCCGGGTTGCGCAAGGATCATCTTGGTCTCCGTTGCAAGGCAAGAAAGGCCTTAGTTTTTGAAAAAAGAAACAAAAAACTCTTGCTCTTGCGCTGCAATGACCTGACGCGAACCGGCTTCACCTTGCGCGCCACCCAACAGGCAAAAAGTTTTGGTTCTTTTTTTCAAAAAAGAACTACGTGTCATTTTTGTTATGATAACGGAAATACCTCGACGGCCGCGCGTGCCCCTGCCCGCTGCGCCTTCACCCAAACGATGCATGACCGATCCGGCGGCACCGCGGCATCGCCCACGGCGCGTCCGTCACCCGCACTGATCGTCACATGGCCATCCGCCGGCGCCGCCAGCCGCGCCACCTGGAATTCCTTCGGCAGCGCCGTCCATGACCGTGTATCTGCAGTCGAAACATTCACCGTGACATTGCTCGCCAGGCGCAATAAAGGATTGTTCGATGTCTGCGTCACTTCATAGACCGCTTGCTTGGCCAGCATTTCGGCCACCGCCTCGGCCAGGATCAATTCGCGGCGGCGGTTGAATTCGCTCGCCATCACCGCATCGAAGCTGCCCGCCGCTTGCGTCTCCGCCGTGACGCCGCCGGCGCGCACGCGTAACGACGCATAGGCGCGCGCATTCGGCGCCAGCGCCGGCAATGCCAGCGTCATCGGCGCGCCGCCCATCATCGGCAACACCACGCGCATTTCATGGAACGTCGCACTCTGGCCGTTTTCGAACACCACCCATATCGATGGCGGGGGCGCGGCGCCGGCCGCCGCGTGAAGCTGTTTCGTCCACGCAAGGTCGCGCGCCGCCGGGCTGGCCGGCCCGAGCGCCGTCGCGGCACGTTGCAACCGGTCCATTCCCTTTGCGGTATCACCCTCGGCCAACAGAAACACGCCGGCCAGATAGGTCGCGAACGGATTTTCGAACGGCGCGTAAATCGCCATGGCGCCAAGCTGATGCGCGGCGCCGGCATAGTCCGGATTACTCTGCGCGCGCTGCATCAGGTTGCCGAATTCCAGGTTGGACGCAGCCTGGTTGTGCGCGGCCTGATAGGCGATTTCCTTGCGGAAATATTCCTCCGCGCGGCGCTGCCGGTCCTCGCTGCGATTGAATTCCACCCGTGCGCTCTCGTGATCGCCCAGCGCCAGAAACGACATCGCCTTGTAGATATTCGTCATCACGCCGTCATAGGTCGTGTACCGGTAGTCGATGGCCGCATGCATCCGGTCCAGATCATCGGTCTGGGCTAGCCTTTCAGTGCTATCGAGGATCGGTATGGCGGTTTTCATGTCGCCGGAATCGTACAGCGCGGAGGCGGCGTTCAGCGCCCAGACAATATTCTGCGTCCGCCCGTCGGCGGAAATCCGGCCGGCCTGCTCCGCCGCTTCGGCCGCGGCGCGGTAGTCGCCCTGGTCGAGAAACTGCTCAAACATAGCGCTATCGCGGGGCGCTACCCTGGAGGCGCACCCGGCAACGATCGCGCTGACACATACCGCGACCGGCAGAGGCCATGGCCCGGGGCGGCGCCGAGGCATATACCCGTGATCCACCGTGCGTCGCATGGCCACTCTCCCGTTCTGCTGACGGGACGAAGCATGCCTCGCGCAGTGAATGCACGCAAGGGTTGTATTAACAATTTTTTTCTCGCGTTCTGCGGGAGAAGAGCGGTTGAATGAGGGAAGAAAGGTCTTTTTGAAAAACACAAAAGCTCTTGCTCGGGGCCTTTATGCCGGGTCGGGGCGTTTGTCGGGCGCCTGCGGTGACGGCTATTTTCCTAATAAGACTCGTTACCTATCATGTGTCCTGTCCCATGGTGTGGTTACAACTCAGGGGGTCACAGCAGGTATCGCCAGGACACGAATAATCTATACGGAACCGAAGAGGGTTGTCGTGCGACAACACTTTGCGTAGGCCCAACGAATACGCCGGCACTAGTATGATGCCAGCCGAACCGGCTGGTATTAAAGGACACGCCCCGCAACCGCATCCAGCCGCCGCATCAAGGCCAGGTCGCGCGCCGCCGGTGCCGTGATCAGCGCATGGTCCAGCGCGTGATCGCACTGCAACGGACACAGGCCCGCGATGCGCGGCACCGCATGCCGTACCAGCGCGCGCGCGCGCGCGGCATTTTCCGTCATAACCCGCACCACGGCGTCCACGGTCACGTTCTCATGATCCTCGTGCCAGCAATCATAGTCGGTCACCATGGCGACGGTGGCGTAATGCAGCTCCGCTTCGCGGGCTAATTTTGCCTCCGGCATGTTGGTCATGCCGATCACCGCGCAGCCCCAGCTTCGATACAGCTCGCTTTCCGCCTTGGTGGAGAATTGTGGGCCCTCCATCACCAGGTAGGTGCCGCCGCGGGTCACCGGCACGTCCGCCGCCCGCGCGCTCTCCAACAGCACGTCCCCCAACAGCGGGCAGACCGGGTGCGCCATCGACACGTGCGCCACGCAGCCATCCCCGAAGAAGCTTTTGGCGCGGGCGAAGCTGCGGTCGATGAACTGATCGACAATGACGAAGCGCCCCGGCGGCAGCTCCGGCTTCAGGCTGCCCACGGCCGACAGCGACAACACATGCGTGACGCCGGATCGCTTCAGCGCATCGATGTTGGCGCGGTAATTCAAATGTGTGGGCGAAAGCCGATGCCCGCGCCCATGCCGCGGCAGGAACACGCAGTGCACGCCCTCAAGCGTGCCGAACAGCAGCTCATCGGAGGGCTCGCCCCACGGCGTTTCCACGCGCCGCCAGACGCGATCTTCCAGCCCCTCGATATCGTACAGCCCCGAGCCGCCGATGACCCCCACCGTTGCCATGACGGCGCCTCCAGCAAGCCCAAGGAAAAAGAAAGACTTCTTTTTTGAAAAAAAGAAGCAAAAAACTTTTGCCCATGCGCCGTCACCACCTGACGCCGAAGTCCTTCAGCTTGCGCCGAACCAAATGAGCAGAAGTTTTTTGGTTCTTTTTTTCAAAAAAGAACACTTACTTTTTTTGCGTCACGCGCGCGTCTAGTGGTGAATATCAGCCCAGATTTTCTTCTTCACGCCGTAAGTGACGCCGGTGAGCAGCGCCAGGAACCCGACCACACGAACGCCGAGATGCTTGCGCTCCTCAGACTCGGGGTTCGACGCGAAATACAGGAACGTCGTTACGTCGCGCGCCTCCTGTTCCACCGTCGCCTTGGTGCCGTCGGCATAAGTCACTGACCCGTCGGCCAAAGGCGGTGGCATGTGGATGTTATGGCCGGGGAAATACTTGTTGTAATACAGCCCGTCCGGCACCGTTACGCCCTTTGGCGGATCGACATAGCCTTTGCCGACCAGCGCAAAGATATAGTTGGCACCGCCCTCGCGCGCGTTCAGCAGCATGCTCTGATCGGGCGGCAGCGCGCCGTTATTCGCCGCGCGGGCCGCCTTGTCGTTCGGGAACGGATTGACGAAATGGTCGGACGGCAGGCCGGGCCGCGTGGTCGGCTGGCCATTATCGTCCGGCTCGCCCGGCACCGTCTTGCTCGCGGCAATCGCCTTGATCTGCGTGGCACTGAGCCCGATCGCCGCCAGGTTGCGGTAATCCATGTATTTCATGGAATGGCAGGCCGAGCAGACCTCATTATAGACTTGGAAACCGCGCTGCGCGGCCGCGCGGTTGATGGTGCCGGTGACCCCGTCGAACGACCAGGTTTGCTGCGGCAGGACGATCTCCTCCTCGGCCCGCGCGGTAGGGACCCACGCGGCGGCAACGGCGAGTGCGCTCGCGGCAAATATGAGGGAGTGGCGCATCATGCTTTCTCCATCGGCTTCGCGGCCGCGCCGGCCGGCATCGGACCGCCGCCACCACCGCCGGGGCCACGCGGCAGCACCGGCTGGCTGATGCTGTCCGGCAGCGGCAACGGCTTTTCGAACAGGCCGACGAACGGCAGCGCCGCGAAATGGGCGAAATAGAGCAGCGTGAACACGCGGCCGAGCGGGATCCAGATCCCTTCCGGATGATGGTGCCCGACCAGGCCGAGCACAACCATGTCCACCACCAGCAGGATCATCATGCCGCGATAGATCGGCCGGAAGCGGGCGCTGCGCACCTTGCTGGTATCCAGCCAGGGCAGCACGAACCACACCAGGATGCTGCCGAACATGCATAGCACGCCCAACAGCTTGTCCGGCACCGATCGCAGGATGGCGTAGTAGGGCAGGAAGTACCATTCCGGCACGATGGCGTTCGGCGTCTGCAGCGGGTTGGCCGGAATATTGTTGTCCACCTCGGAGAAGATATAAGGGCGGAAGAACACCAGCGCCGCGAAGATCAGGAAGTAGACGCACATGCCCACGCTGTCCTTCGCCGTGTAGTACGGGTGGAACGGCACCGTGTCCTGCGAGCTCTTCACGTCGATGCCGAGCGGGTTGTTGCTGCCGGTGATGTGCAGCGCCACTACGTGCAGGAACACCACCCCGGTAATCACGAACGGCAGCAGGTAATGCAGCGCGAAGAAGCGGTTCAGCGTCGGGTTATCGACCGAGAACCCGCCCCAGAGCAGCGTCACGATCCAGTTGCCGACCACCGGGAAGGCGGAGAACAGGTTGGTGATGACAGTGGCGCCCCAGTAGCTCATCTGGCCCCACGGCAGCACGTAGCCCATGAACGCGGTCGCCATCAGAAGCAGGAACAGCGCGACGCCGGTCATCCAGAGCAGTTCGCGTGGCGCCTTGTAGCTGCCGTAATACATGCCGCGGAAGATATGGATATAGATGATGATGAAGAACATGCTGGCGCCGTTCATGTGCACCAGCCGCAGCAGCCAGCCGTAATTCACGTCGCGCATGATGCGCTGGATGCTGTCGAACGCACCCGCGGCGCTCGGGTTATAGTTCATCGCCAGGAAGATGCCGGTCGCGATCATGACCAGCAGGTTGATCGTCGCGAGCGCCCCGAAATTCCAGAAATAGTTGAAATTCTTGGGTGTCGGGAACTGCCCGTATTCCTTGCTCATCAAGGTGAGCAACGGAAGACGGCTGTCCACCCAGTTCAGAACCGGGTTCTTGAATTCGCTCTTGTGCAAGCCGGCCATACGACGCGTCCTCATCACCGCTCAGTGCCGTGCGGCGGGATGCACCGTACGGTTCGTTCACGCTATTAGGGTTGGATTACCAACTTCGCAATCCAACGCCGCGTGCAGTGCACCATAAAATGCAATGCTGCGTCCCGGCCAGCCGGCACCCCGCGGCCTCTCGACGGGCGCGCCGTGTTACGGGCAGATAGTTGCCGCCATGCGCGGCAACCGCTGCGCACTCTGCTAAGCACCTGAAACGCCTGGATATATCGATGAGCCCTCCACCGCATGAGACACTGAAGCCGGCTGCACGCGCCTGGTTCGAGTCGCTGCGTGACCAGATCTGCGCCACATTCGAGGCCATCGAGGACGAACATGGAGGGCCCGCGCCGGCCGGGCGGTTCGTCCGCACCCCATGGTCGCGCCCCACCGAGGACGGGTCGGACGGCGGCGGCGGTGTGATCAGCCTGATGAAGGGCCGCGTGTTCGAGAAGGTGGGCGTGAACGTCTCCACCGTGCAGGGCGAATTCTCGCCGGAGTTCCGCGCGCAGATCCCTGGTGCCGCGGAGGATCCGCGCTTCTGGGCAAGCGGGATCAGCCTGGTCGCGCATCTGCGCAGCCCGCGCGTGCCGGCGGCGCATATGAACACACGCATGCTGGTCACCACGCAGGGCTGGTTCGGCGGCGGCGGCGACCTGACGCCGATGCGGCTGGACGCGCCCGAGTCGCGCGAAGACGCGGACGCGTTTCATGCCGGCTTCAAGGCCGCCTGCGACCGCTACGACACCACCTATTACCCGCGCTTCAAGGAATGGTGCGACCGTTACTTCTTTCTGCCGCATCGCGGTGAGACGCGCGGCCTCGGGGGCATTTTCTACGACCACCATTTCACCGGCGACGCGCAGGCCGATTTCAGCTTCACCCAGGATGTCGGGCGCGCCTTCCTGAACGCCTATGCCGGCATCGTGCGGCGTCGCATGGGCGAGCCATGGACGGCGGAAGAGCGCGCGCATCAGCTCGTCCGGCGCGGCCGCTATGTCGAGTTCAACCTGCTGCATGACCGCGGGACGATTTTTGGGCTGAAGACCGGCGGCAATGTGGAGGCGATCCTGATGAGCCTGCCGCCGGAGGTGACCTGGCCGTAAGTGGGTGGCCCGGACGTCCCGTGCCGGCCAGCGCCGGCGCATTTGACCGCCGTCCAATATCCCCCGGCCGGCGCCGCGATGATCACGCGCGCGGAAGATACCCGATGCCCGGCCGATGCCCGGCCGCATGACCAAATCAAAACTGCTGTCTGAGCTGGATGCCGGCTTCGAGAGGGTTGAGCAACGTGACCCGCAAGTCGTTTGTCGTGCCGCCGGCATTGGTGATGATGCGAACGATGGAAATCGCCTGCAGATCGCCCAAATTCGCCTTGGTATTAGTAAAGTTATTTATGTAGAAGGCGAGTTCGGTGGACCCGAACCTGATGCCGGCACGGGCATTGCCGACCTCGTAAGCTTTCCGGATCAGCGGATCGCCGGCACTATTGTCGGCCGACGTGCTGTCGCCGGTGAACGAAAAATCACCCGAAATGAAGCCGTCGATCTTTGGTGTGATGGCGTGATCATATTCGGCGCCCGCGCTCGCCTCCCATGTGGGGACGCCGTTGATGCGCTCGCCGACCGCCTGCACACCGGCGCCCTGGCTGGTAATATGGGCGTCGTTATAGCTGAGGCCGGCGCGGAGATGCACGCCCAGGAACGGGTCGCTGCGCACCTCCAGTTCGCCGCCGCGGATCAGCGCCGCACCGGCATTGCCTTCGAAGGTTGCACCGCAATCCGCAAGGTTGATCGTTTGCTGGATGTTTTTCCAGTCGATCTGGAACGCCGCGGCGGTGATGGAAAGATGATGGTCCAGCAGGGACGATTTGAAACCTGCCTCATAGTTCCAGTCTGAATCAGCACTGAAGCTGAGGGGTGAACTGGTGTTCAGACCGAGTTTGTACAGGTCGGCGTCACAGGTGGACGGGACGGGCACGCCGCCGCCGCCAGGCCGGAAACCCTTGGAGCCGAGGGCGTAAATCATCTCGTCCGGCGTCACCTGGTAGGACACGGCGAATTTTGGCAGCAGCCCGTCAGTATAGGTGTCGGTGTGGCCGGGCGCCGGGCTGCCGAAAATACCTGTCGAGTAGGCATCGCCTTGCTGATGCAACAAATATTCGCGCGCGCCGAGCGTCACCGTCAGGCTCGGCAGGATATGGAAATAGAGCTCGCCGAACGCAGCCGCGTTGCGGGTGTACAGGCTGGACCGGCCGCCATAGATATTATCGTCGCCATAAAGCTGTGTAATGCCGTCGTAAATCGAGGGCGGCTGCAGCAGCACGAAGCGCTCGGAGGAGAAATACAGGCCGGCGACGCCGCTGACATGAAAAATCGGATCGAAGGCGACGCGGGTTTCCTGCGTGAACATCTGGTCGGTCTCATTGAGGTTCCACAGGGAATTTTGTTCGGGCCCGCTATAGCCGAACGTATCCCGCAACTGCTCGGTGACCGCCTCGGTGCCGTCCTCCACATCGTGGGTCGAGCGATCGAAATAGCTCGTCGACGACGTGACAGTATAGCCATGGCCTGCATAGTTCAGCACGAAGCTCGGCAGATACCAGATATCCTTTGATTTCTCTTGGTTGTTGTGGTCGCGATCTTCCGTGTAGGAGTGCACGGTGAAATCATTTGCCGGCGCATAGGCCGTGGGCCAGCCGTAATCGTAGGAATTTTGGAACAGCATGCGCAATGTCGCGGTCAGGTCTTCGGTAACGCGCTCGCTCAGCGCGGCGGAATAGCCCGTGGTGGTGATCTGGCCCTGATTGCCGACATCAATCCTGGTGGTGGGGTCATTGGGATTTGGATAGGTGCGGTTAAGGAAGCCAGCTTCATGGTTGTCGTACTGCACCAGACGCAGGGCGGTCTGGTCGGGGACGAGTGCCAGATTGGCAATCAGGCTGTCGCCGTAATCGGCGCTGCCGCCATGCGATGTCGCGCCCACGTTGGCGGCAAGCTCGTACGTGCTCTTGTCATAAGCAGGCGGGTTGCTGATCAAGCGGATATTGCCGCCCTCCGATTCCGCACCGTACAGCGTTCCCTGCGGGCCTTTCAATACCTCGATCCGCTGCAAATCCACCACGCGGGGATCGATCGTGGCGGGCACGGGCGTGTCGTCGATATAGAACCCGGTGGTGTTGTTGCCGACCACGCCGCGGATGGCAATCGCCCTGGACGCCGCCAACCCATAGGCGGAACCGCCGCCGGTGATGAATGACAGGGACGGAACCTGTGTCGCGTAATCATTAAACTTCTGGATATTGTAACGCTGCAGGTCGGCTTTTGACAAAACTGTGATGGACGCCGGCACTTTCAGCAGCTTTTCGACGCGCTTGCGGGTGGTGACGGTAATCTCGTCCAACTGCCGTGCCTGCGCTGCGGTTTGCGACGGCATGCTATGCGCCGGCGGCGCCACGCTGGTATCGGCTGCACGCGCCGGGCAATATGCCAACAGCGCCGTTGTCGCCACCAGGACAGCCCGTACGTTGCTGGTCCTGCGACGCCGCGTGTCATCGATGCCAGTGGCGGCCGATGCCGCATCGGGTAGTTGCTTGCCCGGCGTGCTCACGATCGAAAATATCCTTCGCGCTGCTGGCGGAACCCATCCTGTTCTGCCCTGTGAGCGAAGCACATCGGTTTGCTGGTTTGAAGCTTTTTTCCACACCGAAAGTAATAATACTTACCGCGCGATTGCAGGCGCTTGCAGGGCACACGGCATACGGGAACACGTCTCTTGTAAACCAAGCGACCCGGCATTTGATCATAACCTCGGAACAGGACCCGACATAGCCCGATTAAGTTGCAATCGTCCTTTTTGGCGCCTGCAAAAATGGCAACCAGAGCTATCCTGTACAGCTGTCCGGGCTCTCACGTCGGACATGGAGAAATGGCGGCTTCAGGGGGTAGCCACGCGGCCGCGACATACCCCTCGATGCACGCGCCGGATTGGCCGACGCATGGTAAAAATAATGTCCAATTCATACTCTCGCCCGTCGGCTCCGAGCGGTATCGCTCTAAGTCCAGAGCTGCGTCAGCCCGTCTAATAGCTTGGCGGAGTCACCGCGCTGACGATGCGGCTCCTCTGATTGGCGACATTGCGAAATCTGTGCGGATGGTGGCTGTCAAAGTAATATCCATCGCCGGCCTTCAAGATTCGCGTCTGGTCGCCCACCGTCACCTCAACCGCACCCTCGATCACCAGACCCGCTTCCTGCGCATTATGCGTGCAGGTCGGTCCCGAATTGCTGCCGACGGCAAAGGTTTCGTCGAGCATCAATATCTGGCGGTTCGGGTGATTGGCGCCGATGACTTTGGCGGAGATCGCTGACGTCACGCCGATTTCAATCAATTCTGCACCGCCGTAGAACGGATTATAGGGCATGGCGGCCGGCAGGTCGGCGAAGAACCCCGCAAACGTGGTGCCCAGCGTCTCTAGAATGGCTCCGAGCGTGTCGATGGACGGACTCATCTTGTCGCGCTCGATCAGCGAAATGGCGGCGTGCGACAAGCCCGATCGCAGCGCCAGTTCACGAACCGGCAGGCCGCGCCGGCAGCGCAGTTCCTTCAGCTTTTGGCCGACCATCGCCATGACCACCTCGCAAATTGTTCACTCGCGCACGGGGAAAAAAGAAAGCACTTCTTCTTTGAAAAAAAGAAGCAAAAAACTTTTGCTCTAGCGCTGCATTATCTGACGTGAACTTGAACCAGCTTGCATGCAGCCAAACAGACAAAAGTTTTTTGGTTCTTTTTTTCAAAAAAGAACATTCTTCCTTCCTAACTGAAGTTCATCGCAACACTTCTCCAGTGCGTGTAAAACTCCAATATCTTCAAACCCTGCTCAGGCTGACCAAGGCCGGAGCCCTTCCAGCCGCCGAACGGCGCGTGCATCTCCACCCCGGCCGTCGGCAAATTCACGTTAATCACGCCGCATTCGGCATCGCGCGCGAAACGCTGCGCCGCGATCAGGTCGGTCGTCACAATCGTGGCGCTCAACCCATATTCCGTGCCGTTGAGAACGCTGATCGCCTCTTCGATGCCATCGACCGGCAGCAGCGCCACCACGGGCCCGAAAATTTCGTTCTGTGCCAGCAGCGAGTGGGCGGCCACGCCGGTGAATACCGTGGGCGCGATGAAATAGCCGTCCTCCGACGGGCGGCCGAGACCACCTGTGGCGAGCGTCTGCCCGGCGGTGATCGCTGTTTCGATGGCGCCGCGCACCTTGGCGAATTGCCGATCATCGACCACCGGGCCCATGAAGATGCCCGGCGCCGCGGGGTCGCCCACCGGCAACGCGGACACGCGGGCCACGAACATGTCGGTGAATTCAGCCAACACCGCGCGATCCACCAGCACGCGGCTGGTCGCCGTGCATTTCTGGCCGGCGCTGCGAAAGCCGCCCTCCATGGCCAGCGTCACGGCACGGCCGAGATCTGCCGAGCGATGCACGTAAAGCCCGTTCTTGCCGCCCATTTCACATTGCGCACGCCCGAGCCGCGCGGACACGTCGCGGAAAATCGATTGGCCGACCGGCGTGGAGCCGGTGAAGGAGATGGCCGGCAAACCGCGATGGGCAACGATCGCGGCGCCCGCCTGCACGCCGCCATGCACCAGGTTCACCACGCCATCGGGCAGTCCCGCTTCCAGCAGGCAATCGAGCAGGGCCTGCGAACAGAACGGATGATGCGGCGCCGGCTTCCACACCACGCTATTGCCGGTGACCAGAGCCGGGCCAAGTTTCCAGCACGGGATCGAAAACGGAAAATTCCACGGCGTGATCAGGCCGACCGCGCCGAGCGGTTCGCGCTGAGTGTAGTAATGCACGTCGGGACGGCCGGATGCCAAAACCTCGCCGATCGGCCGCTGCGCCTCGGCCGCATAGAATTGCAGCACGCGTCCGGCATAACCCACTTCGGCGATCGCTTCAGGCAACGGTTTGCCCATCTCCCGCGTCATCAGCGCACCCAGTGACGCCGCGCGGCTTTGCAAGGTCGCGCCCGCGAGCATCAGAATTTCGGCGCGCTGCGCAGCGGTGCGGGCGCGCCAGCCGGCATAGGCGTGCCGTGCCGCTGCCACTGCCTGGTCGATATCCTCGGCAGACGAAAATGCGTAGTCGGCAATCTCATCGCTCAGATTGGCCGGGTTGACGGCGCGGTAACGCTCGGTGCCATGCGGTTCGGCATGGCGGCCGGCGATCATGTTGCGCACGTTCGGCATCGTCATTTCCTTTTGCGACAAAGGCTGCGGCCCAGGGTCAGAACCTTGATCGGATCGGAGCATCAATGAAAGCGGTCCACGCGGTAGGGGGCGGGATCGATGATCGGCGGCGCGCCGCCGACGAGATCGGCGATCAGGCGGCCGGTGACCGAGCCGCCGATCAGGCCCATATGCCCGTGGCCGAACGCAAAATAGACGTTGCGATGGTGCGGCGAGGCGCCGACCACCGGCAGGCTGTCCGGCAGGCTGGGGCGATGGCCCATCCAACGCTTCACGGTGCCGTCAGGCACATGGCGCAGCATCCGCCTGCCCTGGCGCAGCAGCAGATCGGCACGTTCCATGTTGGGGGGGACGGCAAGCCCGGCCAGTTCCACGGTGCCGGCGAAACGAATCCCCTCCTCCATCGGCGCCGCGACAAATTTCCGCTCGGCCCAGATGGTCTGGGTGCGCAGGCCGGTATCTGCGCCGGCGACCATGGCGTGGTAGCCACGCTCGGTTTCGAGCGGCACCGTGCTGCCCAGTTGGCGCGCGAGCGGGGCGGACCAGGCGCCGGCGGCAACCACCAATGTTTCGACCGGCAGCGTGCCCGCGTCGGTGGCCAGCGCGCCGGGCTTGCCACCCTGCATCACAACCCCGCGCACGCGCGTGCGGCGGAATACGCCGCCATTGCGTTGCACCGCCTGCGCCAGTTCGGCCACCAGGCGCCCTGGATTGGCGCATTGCCCTTGTTCGGGCAGGAACACCGCAGCGCGGAAGATCGGCGCCAGCGCAGGCTCCAGGTCGCGCAGGGCGCCCTCGCCCAGGATTTCCACCTGCACGCCTGCGGCGCGGCGCAGGCTCAGCCCGAAATCGTCGCGGGCCGGGCCATCGGCGGATTCGTAGACGAAGAGCTGGCCGCGTTTGGCGAGCAGATCGGTGCTGCCGGCGTCGCGCAGCAGCGGTGCGTAGCACTCGAAGGTGGGGGCATGCAGCGCACGCATGGCGCGCGAGATGCGCCGCACCTCGCTGACGCGGCCGGCGGCCAGGAAACGCGCCAGCCAGGGCAGCAGCGAAGGCAGGTAGGCCAGGCGGATATGCAGCGGCCCTTCGCGGTCCAGCAGCCATCCCGGCAGCTTGCGCAGCATGCCAGGGCCGGCGATGGGGATCACCGATCCCGGGCAGATGCCGCCTGCGTTGCCGTAGGAACACATCGTGCCCGGCGGCTCGGGGTCGATGATTTCGACCGCGAAACCGGCGCGTTGCAGGTAGCTGGCGCAGCAGATGCCGATGATGCCGGCGCCGATGATGGTGACGCGGGGCATCAGCGCGCGGCCACGAAGCAAGAAAGATGTTCTTTTTTGAAAAAAAGAACCAAAAAACTTTTGTCCGTTGGCCTCCGCGCAAGCTGAACCGAGTTCACGTCACGTGATGAAGGCGCAGGTGCAAAAGCTTTTTGCTTCTTTTTTTCAAAAAAGAAGTCTTTCTTCCTTGCTCTCATCAGTAACTCTTCTCCGCCACCTGCGCACGCGCCCCGCGCAGTTCGGCCAGCGCCTGCGCGCCGGCGGTCGCCATGAAGCGCAGCTCGCTGAGATACGCGAAGAACCGATATCCCAGCGCCTCCATCTCGCGCGTGTACGCAAGCGAGCCGGTATGGATGCCCGCGACGATGCCGTGCCGCCGACAGGCCGCGGCAATGGCCACGATCGCGTCGTAGACCACGGGAAAACGCGGATCGAAGCCGGCGCTGTGGCCGAGCGAGACGGACAGATCAGAGGGGCCGACAAAGATCGCGTCCAGGCCCGGGGTGGTGAGAATCTCATCGATGTTTTCGACCGCCTGCGCGGTTTCGATCATCGCCATCGCGATCATCTCACCATTCGCGCGCACGCCGTAATCGGCGCCGGCATACATGGTGGCGCGCACCGGCCCCATGCTGCGGTGGCCGAGCGGCGCGTAGCGGCAGGATTTCACGAACTGCTCGCATTGCGCGCGCGTATTGATCATCGGGCAGATCACACCGTAGGCGCCGGCATCCAGCATTTTGCCGATGATGCCGGATTCGAGCGACGGCACGCGCACCATCGGGGTCACGTCGGTGCAGGATATCGCCTGCAGCATCGGCAGCGCATCGGCGTAGTCGATCAGGCCGTGCTGCAAATCGATGGTGATGCTGTCCCATCCCTGGCGGGCCAGCATTTCGGCGGTGAGCGAGGAGGGCACCATCAGCCAGCCATTATAGACCGTTCCGCCCTGCGACCAGATCGAGCGTATATTATTGGGGCGCATGGTCACGGCTCCTTGTAGATATCGGCGAGGATCAGATCGCTGGCGCGTTCGGCGATCCCGATGGTGGAAATATTGGTGTTGGCGCTGACGATCGTCGGCATCACCGACGCATCCACCACGCGCAGGCCACCCGTGCCGCGCACCCGGCAGGCGGGATCGAGCACCGCCATGGGATCGTCGTGGCCGCCGATCTTGCAGGTGCCGCACACATGCCAGCCGGACCACACGGAACGGCGCACCCAGTCGGCCACGCTGTCGTCATTGGCGGCCATGCGGTGCACCGCGTCCAGGCTGCCGAACTGGCGGCGCATCAGCAGGCCGCGCGTCGGCGCGAAATCCAGCAGCGCGGCGGCGATCGCGGTTTTTATCTGCGTGCTGGTACGGCGCACGCTCAGGTCGCGCACCTCGTCGGTGTAGCCGGCGAGGACCCAGGTATTGATCTGCTGGCGCACCGGTTCGCTTTGCATCACCGCATACATGCGGCCGAACGCATCGACCAGCCGGGCAAGATCCCGCCCATCGGACGCCAGGTTCAATTCCACCAGCGGTTCATCCCGCGGATCGGGCGAGGCCAGGCGGACGGATCCGCGGGAGTAGGATTTATTCACGCAGATATTCAGCGCACCCATCGACAGGCCGAGCCGGTGCCACCCGGCGCGGTTGACCGGCATCAGCAACATGTCGCCCGGCGGGCAGCCCGGCTGGCCGGAACTGTAGCGCTGGCCCATGAAAATATGGCGACGCTGGCCGCGCTTCAGCCGCGCGCCCGGTTTGAGGTGCGCCGCGAACGCGATATGCGGATGGTCGGCCAGGTTGGCGCCGACACCGGGGAGATCGACCGCCACCGGAATGTCGAGCCCGCGCAGATGCGCCGCGGGACCGATGCCGGCGCGCATCAGAATGGCCGGCGTGTGCAGCGCGCCGGCGCTGATGATCACCTCGCGCGCCGCAATGCGATAGGGTTTTCCGGCGACGGCGACATCCACGCCGGTGGCCTGCCTGCCGTCCATCAGCAGCGCGCTGACGCTGGCCTCGCTGAGGATATGCAGGTTGGCACGGCGCCGCACCTCCGCCGTCAGATAGGCGGTGGCGGTGGAGACGCGCCGATCATGTTCGTTGGCGATAGGCATCGGGAAAATGCCGTCGTCGGTTGCAACGTTATAATCCTCTTGATAAGTCGCACCATCGCGTTCCAGCGCCGCGCGGATGGCGCTGGTGAAGGGCGCCCAGTGCGGCGGAAAGACGCGGCGGATCGGCATCGGGCCGTCCGCGCCATGCAGCGGACCGTTGAAATCCTGATCGCGCTCCAGCCGCCGCAGCACCGGCAGCATATCGTTCCAGCCCCATCCGCGCGCGCCGCCGGCTTCCCATTCATCGTAATCGGCAGGCAGGCCGCGCACCGCGAACTGGCCGTTGATGCTGGAACCGCCGCCCATGACGCGGGCCTGTTCCAATTTGCCGGGTTTCTGCGGCGGCCCGTCATTCACATGACGCGCGCGGGTGTAGACGCGCAGTTTTGTCCAATGGAAGCGCGGATCGAAATAGGACAGGCCGGGATAGGAGTCGGCGATCACATCGGGCACCGCATCGGGCGGCGTATCCGGCCCGGCCTCGCACAGAACCACGCTGTCGCGGCCGCCGGCGGACAGGCGGCTGGCCAGCACGGCGCCCGCGGACCCGCCGCCGACGATGACGATGTCGGCTTGGATCATCGACACGCCTGGCTCGTTCATGGTGCGTAATTGATCCATACCGCCTTCTGCCGCGTGAATGCCTCGATCCCAGCCCGGCCCATATCCTTGCCGAAGCCGGATTGCTTGAAGCCGCCGGCGGGAAAGGTGAATTCCGGCGCCCGGCCATGCTGGTTGACCCACACCATGCCGGCCTCGATCGCGTCGGCCGCTTTCAGCGCCAGGCCGATATTCTGCGTGAACACGCTGGCGGCGAGACCGTAAGTGGGGTGTGACGCGAGCGCGAACGCTTCCTCCGGTTCGTCGAAACGGTCGATCGTCAGAACGGGGCCGAAAAATTCCTCGCGGTAGCCTGCCATCTCCGGCGTCACGTTTTCGAGCATGGTGGGGGCGAAATAGCAGCCCTCGTTGCGGCTTTCGATGCGGCTGCCGCCCATGCGCAGCGTGGCACCTGCGTCCAAAGTCTGCCGCAACAAGCGCTCGATACGTAACGTCTGGGTCTCGTTTATGATCGGCGCCAGGGTGGTGTCGCCGCGCCAGGTGGGCCCCGCGCGCAATGCGGCGGCGCGGGTTTCGATCTGTTCGAGCAGCGGCTCGGCCACCGTGCGGTGCACGATCAGCCGGGTGCCGGCAGTGCAGACCTGTCCGGCATTGTCGCTGAATCCGGCGAGAACCTTGGACGCGGTGGCGGCGAGATCGCCGTGATCGGCGAAAACCACTTGCGGACTTTTGCCACCGAGTTCGAGCGTGACAGGCTTGATGCCGGCGCGTGCCGCGAGCGACATGATGGCGGCCCCGGTGACCGTGGAGCCGGTGAACGAAATCTTGCCGATACCCGGATGCCCCACGATGGCGCTGCCGGTGCTGGGGCCATAGCCGTTGACCACGTTCAATAATCCTGCGGGCAAGCCAGCGTCGGTTGCGATCTGTGCCAGGACCAGCAAACTATGCGGCGTAAGCTCGGAGGTTTTCATCACCACCGCATTGCCCGCGGCGAGCGCAGGCGCGAATTTCCAGGCGGCGGTAATGAGTGGAAAATTCCACGGCACGATGGCGCCTACCACGCCATAAGGTTCATTGCGTACGAGCGACAGCGCGCCCTGTTCGGTGCTGGTGATCGTGCCTTCCAGCTTGTCGCAATATTCCGCATAATAGCGGATCACGCCGGCGGTGCGCACCACGTCGCGCGGCGTGGTGAATGCAATCAGCCGCGACGAACCGGCCGCCTCGATCTGCCCGAGATACGTTGCGTGCGCTTCGACCCCGGCGGCAAAGCCGTGCAGCACGCGCGCGCGTTCACGCGGCGACACTTTTGCCCAGCGCGAGCCGGCCAACGCCGCCTCCGCCGCCTCCACCGCGAGCGCGACGGCTGCATCGCCGCCGTCGCGCAGCATGCCCATCATTTGGTGATCGGACGGGCGGCGCACTTCGATCGCCTCGCCCGGCAAATCGACGAAGCGGCCGCCGATATGGTGGCCGGACGGCACGGCGAGCGTGTCCGGATCGAAATCGAGGCTCATCATGCGATCTGCAAAAAAGGTTTGAGCATATCTATGGACTCGTGAAAGCGCGCGACAAAGCCGGCGACGCGGGGATGGGCGGGCGAGAGCAGGATATCCGCCGGCGTGCCGCTGGCCACGATCTGCCCGGCATCGAGGAACACCACGCGGTCGGCAATTTCGAACACCAGGCCAAGCTCATGCGTGACGATCACCATCGTCATGCCGCCGCGCGCGAGCGCCACCATGGCGCGCAGAACTTCGCCCACCAGTTCGGGATCTAGCGCCGACGTCGGTTCGTCGAACAACAGAATGGCCGGCTTCATGGCCAGCGCGCGGGCGATGGCGACGCGCTGCTGCTGGCCGCCGGAGAGCTGCGCCGGGCGTTTTTCCGCGTGCGCTTCCAGGCCGAGCTGCCGCAGCAGATCATGCGCCTCCTGCTCGGCCTGCGCGCGCGGCACGCCGCGGACGATCATCGGCGCTTCGGTGACGTTGCGCAGCACGCTCATATGCGGAAACAGATTGAAGTGCTGGAACACCATGCCGGTGCGTGCGCGGATATGTTCGATTTTCTTCGCCGGCAAACGCAGCCGGTCGATGCCGTCTTCGGATTGATCGAAAATCGGTTCGCCGCCAATGACGATGCGGCCACTCTGCGGCCGGGTGAGCAGATTGATGCTGCGCAGCAGCGAGGTTTTTCCGGAACCGCTGGCGCCGAGCAGAACCACCACCTCGCCCTGGTCGACGGTGAGATCGATGCCGCGCAATATAGGCCGCGTGCCATAGCGCAGGCTGAGATTTTCGATCGTCAGGATCGCCGGCGTATCAGTGGGCAAGCGCATGCGGCCCCTCCATGCGCCGTGCCAGCGCGGTCAGCGGCACCAGGATGATCAGGAAAATCGCGGCGACCGCGGTATAGACTTCCATCGGCCGGTACGTGAAACTGCTGACATAGCTGCCCTGGTACAACAGGTCCGGCACCGTGATGGCGGACAGCAGCGTAGTGTTTTTCATCTGGATGATGGATTGGCCGACCAGCGGCGGCAGCATGCGCCGGATCGCCTGCGGCAGAATGACGCGGCGCATACGTTGCCCGGCCGACATGCCGAGCGCGGTCGCGGCATCCACCTGCCCCGGATCGATCCCCTCCACGCCGCCGCGCAGAATTTCCGCGTAGAACGCCGCGATATACAGGCTGAGCGAGAGATACCCGGCCCAGGCCTTGGTGATGTTCACATGCAGAAAAATCGGCAACGCGTAATATGACCAGAGCAGGATCACCAGCAGCGGAATATTGCGGAAAAATTCCACATAGATCCGGCCCAGCAGCCGCACCGGCAACAGGCGGCTGAGCTGCGCCAGCCCGACCGCGAACCCGATCCCCAATCCGCTCGCGATCGTTGCCACCGTGTAGAGTAGCGTCACCAGCAAGCCTTGCCAGAGCAGCGACGCGTTCGCGGTGATGACGCTGCTGTCGAACATCAGAAGGTGAAGTCCGGCGGCAGGATCGACAGGTCGATGCCGCGCGCCTTCCACGCCTTCGCGAGCGTGCTTTGCGCGAGCCCGAGCGAGCGCTGCTGCTGAACCCAGGTGGTGAGGAAATTGATGAAGCCGGCGTTGCCCGGTTGCCGTGCCACGCACAAGGTTGCCGGATTTTGCAGGATCGGCCGCGGCAACGAAACGTCGCCCACGCCGTGGGCCTGCACGTCCAACGCATCGAGGATTGAGAGCAGCACGGCGTCGGTGCGGCCGGACTGCAATTCCAGCAGCGCGGTCGGGCGATCGGCCACTGGCGTTACTTGTGCATCCGGCAGCAGCGCGCGGGCAACGATCTGCATCGTGCTGCCGGACTGCACGGTGATGCGCCTGGCCGGCGCGTTGAGCTCGGCCCAGGTGGCGGCATGCGCGCCTTTCGGCGTCAGCACCGCCCAGGCGTCGGAGAAGATCGGGATGGAAAGATAATCCACCACCAGCGCGCGCTGCGGATTAGGGTTGACGCCGATGGCGACGTCGATCTTGTGGGCCTGGAAATCGGCCGCCAGATTGCCCCAGTTTGTTTCGCTCGGTTGCAGCTTCACCCCGAGATCGTCCGCGATGGATTGCAGGAAGGTGACGTAATACCCGCTCCAGGCACCGGTCGCGTGATCCTTGATGTAGCCGGGTTCCTCGCCGACCATCACCGGCGCCCGCAGCACGCCACTGGCACGAATGGCGTCCAAAACCGCGGTGGGATCGTCGGCAGCGCGCGCGGCGAACGGAAGCGCTAGAGTGAGAATAAGGGAAAAAAGCAAGGTGTTCTTTTTTGAAAAAAAGAACCAAAAAACTTTTGCCCGTGGACGTACGCGCACATACAAGCGCCTACGCGCCCGGTTGCTCCAGCGCAGGAGCAAAAGTTTTTTGCTTCTTTTTTTCAAAAAAGAAGACCTTCCTTTCTTTTCTATTGGCATAAGAACCCGCCCGCCAAAGGATCACTCGCTTCCTTCACAAGCGTCGAAAACGCGGTGATATGCGCGATGCCCTCGATTTCCGGCGTGCCGCCGGTCATGCGGGCGGCGAAGCCGATGCCGTGCAGGTTTTCGGCAATATAGGTCTCGCCGTCGCCCAACCTGCCTTGATGCGCCAGCAGCGCGATGCGCGCCGAAGTGCCCGTGCCGCACGGCGAACGATCGAATTTGTTGCCTGCCAACACAACCAGATGCCGCGCGCGAAGCCGGCTGATGTCGGCGTAGAACAACACGCTGGGTGCCGCGCCCCCGCCGCTGGCGGGCGGCAGGTCGCGCAATTCCTCCGTCACCGCGGCCTTGATGGCGGCGCCCAGTTGCAATGCCGGCGCGATTTTTTCGGGGTCGAGACGCAGGCCAATCGCGCTGGCATCGACAATCGCATACCAGACGCCGCCATAGGCCAGATCAACGCTGATCGGTCCGGCACCGTCCACCGTCACCGCCAGATCCTCGACGCCGATATGCGCGGCTACGTTTTGAAATCGCACTGACTCCAGCGCGCCTGATTGCGACCAGGCAAGATGCACGGTGACGATGCCGGCCGGCGTCTCCAGCGTGAAATATGCGCAGGGCGGCGCCACGCTGCCGGTGGCGGCAAGCGTTTTCGCGTAGCCGATCACGGCATGCCCGCACATGTCGAGATAGACGTAGCTGGAGATGAAGAAGGCGCCGAAATCCGCTGCTTCTGGGCGCGCCGGCACCAGCCCGACCATGGCGGCGTGGCCGGCCGGTTCGTGCAGCAGGGCGGCGCGCAGCGCGTCATGATGGTTTCTGAAATAGTCACGTTGTTCGCGCACGCTGCGGCCCGGCAGGCGCGGCAGGCCACCGAGGATGACGCGCGTAGGATGGCCGGCCGTATGCGAATCGATCACCGCGTAGCTACCGGCCAGCGCGAGCATCTAGGCGGTGCCCTGCAACAACTGCGCCTGGAACGATTGGCCGATGATCGGCCGCATTTTTTGCCAGATGCCTTCGATGAGCTCGACGGTCAGGCTGCGCGCTTGCGCTGCATCGCCGGCGCAAATCCGGTCGTAGATCGCGGCGGTGCCATCCACCGACAGCCGGATCACCTCGGGGCTTTGCGCATAGGCGAAGAAGCGATAGCGCAAGGCCTGTTTTTCCAGGCTCGCGAGCAAGCGGCGCAATGTCGCGTTGGCGGCCAGCTTGTAGATGAGTTCCGACCCCTCGACGTCGGCATCGAAAAAGCTGCGGGCATCGCCGCATGCTTCCGCGGTGCGCAGGCGGGCAAGCAGGTCGGCAAAATGCGCCTGTGCCTGTGACGCCTCGGGCGAGCACGCCGCCGATCCGGCGGCAATCGCTTCCAGGGCGATGCGGCAGGTGTAGATCTCGTCGAAATCGGTGAGCGACACCGGCGCCACCCAGAAGCCGCGCCGCGCCGACCGCCGCACCAGGCCATCGCGCTCGAGCAGGCGCACGGCCTCCCGCACCGGGGAGCGGCTGACGCCGTAGGTGGCCGCGACCTGCTCTTCGGTCAGGCGGGTTTCGGGCAGGAGGCGGTTGAAAATGATATCATCCCCCAGACGCCGCGCCAGTTCGTCAGGGATCGCCCGCGCGATATCGGTCTTGCCGTGATCTTCGTCCATTGTATACATTATACATCACGCAATGGCGAAGGCAACAGGCCGCAGGTCTCCCGGCGCACTTCCGTTCTTGGGGTCAAGTCCTTCTTGCGCCAGCGCGCGGGTGAGCCTGCGGGGCGGTTGGTATTCGGGGGGGTTATGATTTCAGCTTCGCAGGCGCTGGGAGCGTCTCACGCGGCGATTGGTGAGGGCGAACATCAAACCACACAGCCAAAACGTAAGCGCCAGGATTGCGCTGATGGCCATCACGCCGAATGACATTGAGCTATCGTCAAAACCATCTGCCTTCAGCGCGAAATGCGGTGAACCGAGTTTGAGGCCGTGCCGTGTGAAACCGTACGCGGCGATGCCTGGCAGATGGCCCAAATGGCCCTGATCCCGGCTCAGGGTTGGGTGGGTATCGTCCCTGAGATGGAAGTTGCCGTCGCCAGCGTTTACATCTCGCATTTCCACGACATAAACGACCGGCATGTCGGCGGTCCAATGCGGCGGCAGCAACGGAATATAGGTCGTGTGGCTTTCATAGTGCTTGCCGGAAGTCGTCAAGACGAATTGCAATTCGGGGTGCTCGACACCGATCAGTTCCACGTGGTTCGTGCGTGGGGTGCCGCCTTTAGCAATATCGAATGTTTCATATGTGTATTTGTAATTCGCCGTAAGATTGATGAGCGCCCCGAAGCCCACTGCAACGGCGGTGAATAGCAAAGCCCAAATCAGCATTGCTCTTGCAGGCATGATTTGGGGTTCATCGCGGACGACGGATGCCGGGCGGGTGGGCGGTGCGACGGAACTTTGGACTGCCCGCACGGTGGGCGGCGGCTGCATCGCGGGCGGGGATTGGGCCGCCGCGGCCGGCAGCTTCGCGTGCGCAGGCGTCATACGCGGCGGCGGCGCTGGCTCATCGTCCCGATATCGGATTGGCGCGGCTGCGGGATGCGATGATCGCGCCGTTCCGGCGGATCTGAAACGGAGCCCGGCGCGCCGCACGGTGTCTCGCACTGAAATCACGATGTTGGACAGGATTGCCGCGAAAACCGGCGCCGGAAATATGAGCACCGCGATCGGCGTCACCACGGGCGTGTAGCTGCCCATCAGCGCCATCTCCTGATACTCAAACCAGGGGATGACGCCCTGATCCGCAATCCAGGAATACAGCGTGTACGCGTACACGACACCAAAGACGACAGCGAAAATACGTCCGTCGTCGCGATTGCCGGAGCTAGCCATTATGGTCCTGCAAAGATCGGGCTGCGGCCAGACCGGCCAGCTCCGGCTTGTTGCCGGTCCGGCCAGTTTATATGGGTATAATAACGCGTCGTGCAATAATTCGTTTGCTCTGACCCGACAGTCTTTTTCAGGCGGGTCAAACATGTTGCTCTCGTACTATAGCGGCCCGGAGCGAACTTGCAGCCATCGGTAACGACGCCGGGCGCAAAGCAAGGTTGCCCGTGTTTGTCGGGTCACGGGGTTACCGATTTGCCATGCGGCGACAGCTTTGGCGCGACGATCCCCAGTGGCTGCGGAAGCGCACGTCCGTTGCCGCCGCGACGGGATCATCTTCGTCATGCCGCGCGGCCTTCCGCGATGGCTTCGCCAGCGGCGGACGCAGCATACAGGCTGCCCGCAATCAGCAAGCCTGGCGGCAGGATCAGCCACCAAGCGTTGCGGCCGATCACCGCGAGCCCGGATCGCAGCATGCTGCCCCAGCTTTCCGCCGGGCCCAGCCCTAGAAAGCCGAGTGACGACAACGAAAGGATTGCGTCACCCAGGATAAGTGCGGCATTCACCGCAATCAGCCGACTGATATTGGGCACATAATGCACATACGCCATGTGCCACGGTCCGGCGCCGAGTTGCCGTGCCGCATGGGCAAAATCGCGATCGCGCAACGCCACGATTTCGCTACGCACCAGGCGCGCCAGCGAAAACCACGCGGTGATCGCAATAAGCCCGCAGTCAGTCACGGGTCCCGGCGGCAGCATCGCGGCGCCGCACAGTAAAACGACCAGCGACGGCAACGCCAGCAGCGCGTCGAGCAGGCACATCAGCATGCGGCCCACCACTGCCGGCGCGAAGCCGGCCAGCATTCCATATCCCGCCCCCAGCAGCACTGCCACCACGGCCGCCGGCACGGCGACGGACAATGTCTCGGCGCCCCCCCTCATCAGGCGCGCAAGCTCGTCGCGGCCAAGATCGTCGGTGCCGGCCGGATGCGCCCAGGCCGGCGCGGCGATTGCGGCGGCATCGTCCGCGGTCGGCGACAGCCGCCAGACATATGGCCCAAGAAAACAGAACAGCGCCAACAACATCGGCAAGCCGGCATGGCGAATCCAATGCCAACTGGCAAAAGTTTTTTGCTTCTCAAAAAAGAATTCTGTTATTTTTCGAAAAAAAGCACCAAAAAACTTTTGCCGCTTGTTTGACGTGGCCTCGCTAGACATAGCGTGCCCTTGGGTCGAGTAGCGCAAGCGCGATGTCGGCGGCGAGGTTGCCAATGATGGTGGCCACGCCGATGAGCAGTACGATGCCGAGAAGCACGGGATAATCGTGCCCTAGCGCGCTCTGCGACAGCAGCCGGCCCAGGCCCGGATAGTCGAAAGCACTCTCCACCACCACGTCGCCCGAAAAAATCACCGGCAGCGAAAGGCCGAGCAAGGTGACCAGCGGGCGCGCGGCATTCGGCATGACATGCCGGAACAAAATGGCGAGCCAACCGAGGCCGCGCGCCCGCGCCGTGCGCACATAGTCGCGCGACAATTCGGCATCAACGCTCTGCGCGAACACCCGTGCCAGTCCGGGACTTGCCAGCAGCATCACGCTGACCGCGGGCAGCACCAGATGCCGCATGTCCGCCGCGTTCTGACCCGGGTCGCCGGCACCGCCGGCGGGCAGCACGGGCAGCCAGATCGAAAACACCAGGCTGAGCACTGCCGCAATGAAAAAGCCCGGCGTGACGTACAGCGCAATCTCCAGCGCCGAACAGACGCGACCGATCGGCCGGCGATAAAAAACGCCATGCAACAGCCCGAGCGCGGTCGCCAGCAGCGCGGCCGACCCGAGGCCAAGCGTGTACAGCGCCAGCGTCGGCCCGGCAGCGTTGCCGATGCGCACGGCAACATCCTCGTTTGTGATCGCCGACTGGCCCAGGTCGCCGTGCAGCAACTTGTTCCACCAAAACGAATATTGTGCCCCTGGCGGCCCGCCCTGGTGCAGCAGGGCATTCAGCGATTTGAGCGCTTCGGGGCTCGCGTGCGGACCAAGAATGCTGCGCGCCGCGCTACCGCCGGCCAGGTGCGCCAGGCAGAATGTGAGGGTGACCAGAACGGCGAGCGTCGCTGCCGCCTCAAGGCAGCGCCGCGCCAGGTGGCCCAGCATGACATACCGGATCGTCCACCGAGAGATATTCGGGACTCCATAATCCCATCGCATTGAAAAAATCCTCCACTCCGTGCAGCTGCGCCGACACCATCAGCAATTGCAGCCCCTGCGGCAGGAAAAGCGCCGGCTGCTGTGCGGCGGCGTAATCCTGGTAGTCGTAAAGCCCAGCCGGTCCAGGCTGTGTGGTCGCGGCTTTAATCAGCTGGTCCATGCGCGGATCGTTGAAATGGCCGACATTGAGCCCCCAGCTGCCATCCTCACCACGATTCCAGTAGCCGTTCCCGTCCGGCACGGCGGGCGTCGTGATGGGCACGAGCGCTGCACTCCATCGGGCGCCGCCCTGTTGCACCAGGTCCATCAGCCGGTCGTAAAGCATCGGTCGCAACGACATCTCGACGCCGATGCGCCGCAGATCCTCTTGCAGCACTTGCAACATCCGCGACTCCCCCGAATCGGGGTCCGCATAGGTCAGCGCCGTGAATGCCAGCTTCACGCCGCCACGCTGCCGCACGCCGTCGGCGCCGGGCGCCCAGCCCGCCGCGTCGAGCGCGGCGCGGGCGGCGTCAGGGTCGTGGCGCAGCGTAGCACTACCGGCACGGACCGCCGGGCTGCGCCAAGGCGACGGATCCGCGGGCGCCGGCGCGTGCGTCTCGATGCCCATGCCGCCGTAAGCGAGCCTGATCATCTTGGGCTGGTCCGCCGCGCGTGCGAATGCGACGCGCACGGTCTGGTCACGCAGGAACGGCGCCGCTTCGCTCTCCTGGTTGAACATCAGCGCGTCATACCCGTAGGGCTGCGGCAGCTTCATGAAACGAAAGCCGGCGCGGCCCTGCAGTCCCTCCCACAACGCATAGGGAACCCGCGCCATGCCGAACTCGCCCGCTTCAGTGCGACGCAGCACCGCGTCACCCGTGTCGGGCGACACCACCACAAGGCGCTGCACAGCCGCCTGGTGCCCGCCATATAGTGGGTTTGGTGCGTAAACGACGGCGCCGTCCGGTTGCAGTGCGACAAGCCTGAACGGTCCGTCTGTCACGGCGTAAAGGGAAGCATCCAGCCGCCGTCTTTGCATGTCGGCGGCACTGATGTTGCCCCAGGCGTGGCGGGGCAGCGGGTAGAGCAGCGAAAGCCCGTTCAGTTTGAACCAGTCCGGGTTGACCGCGCTCTTGAGCGTAATGGTAATTTCGTTCGGGCCCTCCGGCTTGACGTCGCGAACCCGGTCCGGAATGCCGCCCTGCCCAGCGGCACCATAATATCCAGATTTATGCAGCGATTTGATCAGTTCCCAACCGAACACGACGTCGTCCGGCGTGATCGGCGTGCCGTCAGACCACCGCCATGGCTTCAACGTCACTCGGAATGTCTGGTTGGCGGCGGTGCCCTCGTGAAAACTGAATGGCCCATCCGCAGGCTCAACGGCAGCGGCCAGCGACCGTTCCTGATCAAAATCGATATTCCTGCCGACCCAGACCAGCGGCCGATACAGCAGAATGGCGTATTGCAGCGCGTTCTGGTCGTCGGACGCCAACAGCGGATTGAGCACGCTGGGATGCGCCGGATCGCCGAGGCCGATGCCGTTCGGAATGACCGCGGTGCCGCATGGCGCTGCGCCGCCGCCCAGAAAGGCAGCAAGGGCCATGTAACGTACGTTGCCCGTAACGTATTGAGAGCGCCGGCGATGCCGTCGTTGCACGGCCGGATGCGAAAGATGTCGGCGCAAGCTACTCAAGCGCGGCCGTGGAGGAGAACGAAAACCGGACGATCCATCACGCATATCATGCCAACAGAACATTTTACCAATGCCGCCCTGACGTCAACCGCGCCCGCGCGAACCAAGCTGCCGAACGCTGAAAAATATGGGTCCGTCACGGTCGATCAACGACCGGACACGGCAACGCGAAAAATCGTTCGCCGCTGTGACCGGCCTCGCTCGCAGCCGGCGCCCGACCGCGTCCTACATGCCGGGCGCCTGACGGAATGGCCGGCAGGACAAGCAAAGGACTACACATCAAGTTCGGCACCCAGGTAGAGCATGCGAAACTTTTTCTCGGTCTGGCCGCGGCCGGTCTGATCGCTCTCGGCATGAGCGGCGCCGCGCGCGCCGGGGACGTGTATGGCCAGACCATTCATGTCAGCGCCGCCGGTCTCGATGTGCGGACCCCTGCCCGCTCGACGGGCCCAAGCGCACTGCGAAAACGGGCATGGGCGACGCCCATGTGCGCGCCGTGACGGGCCACACGACAGACCCTACCCTGGGGGTTTACCTGCGCCACGCGGCCGGTGCGCCGCTCGCCGAGGACGCCTTGAACGGCCTGGACAAAATGTTCGCTAAGCTATTGATTCAAAATAGTTAGCTAATTTGGCAAAAACGGCTGCCGACCAACTGCCGATCGTTTCAGTATTTCGAAACCAATTTTTGCTAAGTTATTGATTTCATGAGTGGTATCCCGTACGGGATTCGAACCCGTGTTACCAACGTGAAAGGCTAGTGTCCTGGGCCTCTAGACGAACGGGACTACGCGGCGCCGGGTTAGCTTTCCCGCATCGCCGGGTCAAGTGTGTGGCGCGGTGGTGGGGCCGGTCAGGCGCGCGCGGCGTCCTGGATGATGAAACTGACGCTCTCGGCGCCGTTCCAGGTTTCGGCGCGCAGGTGGCCGGCCAGGTGCAGCAAGCCGGCGCTGCGGTCGGTCAGGGACTGCGCCACCGGGCCGTCGCCGGCGCGGAACAGCAGCGCTTTCACGCGGCCGCCGGCGGCCTCGACGAAGGCACGCACCGTGTTGCCGTCATTGCCGAGCCGGTCAACGCGGGTGACGCGGACCGACGGCAGCACCAGCACCGGCTCCGGGTTGCCGGCGCCGAATGGGGCCAGGCGGGCGAGGCTGCGCGCCAGGTCCAGCGTGGCACCGGCGGCCGAAACGGTGGCTTCGATGTCCAGATGCGGGCGCGGCGGCAGGTCCAGCACGGCGGCCAGGCGGTCGTTCAGGAAGTCGTGGAAGGCTTGCTGCCGCGCCGGGTCCAGCGAGAAGCCGGCAGCCATGGCGTGGCCGCCGCCGGTGGCCAGCAGGCCGGTCTGGCGCGCAGCGATCACCGCGGCACCCAGGTCGATGCCGGGCACCGAGCGGCCCGAGCCCTTGATCAGCCCGTCCGCATGGCCACCGACACAGGCTGGGCGGTTGAATTTTTCGCGCAGCCGGCCGGCGACGATGCCCACCACGCCGGGGTGCCAGGCGCCGCTGACCACCAGCACCGCGTGGCCGGCGCGCATTTGCGCATCGGCCGCCTGCATGGCGGCATCCAGCACGCCGGCTTCGACATGCTGGCGCTGGCGGTTGACGGCGTCGAGCCGTTCGGCGAGCGCACGGGCCTCTAGCGGGTCCTCACACAGAAGCAGGCGCAGGCCGAGGTCGGATTCGCTGATGCGGCCGCCGGCGTTGATACGGGGGCCGAGCGCGAATCCGCAGGTCATGGCGGTGGGGCGGTCGCGCACGGCGGCCACGTCCAGCAGGGCGGCAACGCCCGGGCGGCCCCGCGTGGCCATCAGTTTCAGGCCCTGGGTGACCAGCGCGCGGTTCAGGCCGGTCAGTTTCATGACGTCGCAAACCGTGGCGAGCGCCACCAGGTCGAGCAGCGCGCGCAAATCGGGCTCGGGGCGGGCGGCGAAGAAGCCGCGGCGGCGCAGCGCGCGCAGCGTCGCGACCGCGGTCATGAACGCGACCGCGGTGGCGCACAGATCGCGCAGGCCGCTGCTGCAATCGAGCCGGTTCGGGTTGACGGTGGCGTGTACCGGCGGCGGCGGGCCCTCCGCCTTGTGGTGGTCCAGAATGATAATGTCGGCGCGGCCGCCCAGTGCGGCGAGCGGGACCGGGGCGGCGGTGCCGCAATCGACGCATACCACCAGCGTCGCGCCGCCATCGGCGAGTGCCGTCAGCGCGGGGGCGTTGGGGCCGTAGCCTTCCGCCAGACGGTCGGGGATGTGGGTGAGCACCCGGCAGCCATGCATGCGCAGAAAACTGGTCAACAGCGCGGTGCCGCAGGCGCCGTCGACGTCGTAATCGCCAAAGATGGCGACCGTTTCGCCGGCGGTAATTGCGTGCGCGAGTCGGTCGGCGGCGCGGTCCATGTCGGCGAGCACCGCCGGGTCGGGCAGCAGCGCGCGCAGCGTGGGGTTCAGGAAATCCGCGGCGTCATCGGGCGAAATGCCGCGGGCGGCGAGAATGCGGCCGACGATTTCCGGCACGTCCAGGCGCTGCGCCAGCGCGAAACCGAGACGGTCCTCGGCGGTGCGCCAGCGCCAGAAGCGGCCGCCCAGGCTGTCGGTGACGTCGAGCACGCTGTCGCTGCGGAGGGCGTGGCCGCCATCCATCAGACGTGTTCTTTTTTGAAAAAAAGAACCAAAGAACTTTTGTCTGTTTGGCTCCGCGCCAGCTGAAGCAAGGTCACGTCAGGCGATGAGGGCGCAAGAACAAAAGTTTTTTGCTTCTTTTTTTCAAAAAAGAAGTCTTTCTTTTCTGTCAATTGCCCGACCACGTCTTCGTGCTGAAATTATGATGCGCCTCGATATAGCGCACCGTGCCGCTACGGCTGCGCATGACGATCGAATGCGTCACCGCCCCCTGCCCTTCGCGCCGCACGCCGCGCAGCATGGCGCCGGAGGTGACGCCGGTGGCAGCGAACATCACGTCGCCGGCGGCCAACTCCTCGATCGTATAGACATGGTGCGGATCGGCGATGCCCATTTCCTTGGCACGCGCGATCTGTGCGTCGTCGTCATATTTCAGTCTTCCCTGCATCTGGCCGCCGGTGCAGCGCAACGCGGCGGCGGACAGCACGCCTTCCGGCGCGCCGCCGGTGCCGATGAAAATATCGATGCCGGAATCGGGCAGCGTGGTCGCAATGACCGCGGCAACGTCACCGTCCGGTAGCAGAACGACACGGGCGCCCACACCGCGCGCGGCGCCGATGATGTCCGCATGACGCTCGCGGTCCAGCGTGCACAGCACGAGGTCGGACATGTCGCATTTCTTGGCGCGCGCCAGGTTGCGCAGATTTTCCACCACCGGCGCGTCGAGATGCACGAGATCGGGCGGCAGGCCGCCACCGATGCCGATTTTCTCCATATACATATCGGGCGCGTGCAGGAAATTGCCGTGCTCGGCGAGCGCCACCACGGTCAGCGCGTTCGGGCCACCCTTGGATGTCAACGTGGTGCCTTCGAGCGGATCGACCGCGATGTCCATGGCGGGACCGCCGGCGCCGACGCGCTCGCCGATATACATCATCGGCGCCTCATCCATTTCGCCTTCGCCGATGACAACCAGGCCATCGATCGCGACCGTATCGAAGGCGCGGCGCATTGCTTCGGTGGCGGCGCCGTCGGCCTCGTTCTTGTTGCCCTTGCCGACCCAGTGCCAGGCGGCAAGCGCCGCGGCTTCAGTGACGCGGACGAGTTCCAGCGCCAGATTTCGGTCGGATTGATACGAGACTGGTTTGTTCATTGTGCTGCCCCACCCAACCTTTTTTCCTAGCCATGCTCGATGCGAATCACCGAGGGCCGTTCCAACACCGAATCCAACCGCTCGATCCGGTCCAGCGCCAAACGCATCTGGCTCTCCCGCGTCTCGTGCGTCACCAGCACGATCGGCACCGCCTCGCCCGGCGCGCGGCCATGCTGCAACATGCTCTCCAGCGATACGCCGGAGTCGCGCAAGGCGCCAGCCACATCGGCGATCACACCGGGCCGGTCCAGCACCATCAGGCGGAGATAATAGGCGCCGGCATAGTCGCTCATTGGCACCGACGGGAGGTCGGACAGCGACGCGGACGCCGCCCCCCACACCGGCACGGTCCGGCCGCGCGCCAGATCGATCAGGTCGGCCACCACGGCGCTGGCGGTGGGGCCGGCGCCCGCGCCGCGGCCCTCCAGCATCACGCGGCCGACGAAATCACCCTCGGCGACCACGGCGTTGTAGACGCCGTCCACACGCGCCAGCGACGCCGTCTCCGGCACCATGCAGGGATGCACGCGGCTCTCGATGCCGGCCTCGGTCCGGCGGGCGATGCCGAGCAGCTTGATGCGGTAGCCGAGCTCGCGGGCGAACGCGATGTCCAGCGCGGAGACGCCGCGAATGCCCTCGATATGCACGTCGTCGAACCGCACCGGGCGGCCGAACGCCAGCGCCGCCAGAATGGCGAGCTTGTGTGCCGCATCGACGCCATCGATGTCGAAGCTCGGATCGGCCTCGGCGTAGCCGAGCTTCTGCGCCTCGGCGAGCACGTCGGCGAATTCTCGGCCGCGTTCGCGCATGCTGGTGAGGATGAAATTGCAGGTGCCGTTCAGAATGCCGGCAATGCGGCGGATGCGGTTGGCGGCCAGGCCCTCGCGCAGCGTCTTGATGATCGGAATGCCGCCGGCGACCGATGCCTCGAACGACAGGCTCGCGCCGCTCTGCTCGGCCGCCGCGGCGAGCGCAACACCATGCCGCGCCAGCAGCGCCTTGTTGGCGGTGACAACCGGTTTCCCGGCGCGCAACGCCGCGAACACCAGCTCCTGCGCCGGGTCGTCGCTACCGCCGATCAACTCCACCACGACATCGACGGCGTCATCCGCCGCCAACGAAGCCGGATCATCGTGCCAGCGCACAGCGTCCAGCTTCACGCCACGATCGCGCGTGCGATCCCGCGCCGAAACGGCGCTCACCACGACCGGACGCCCAGCCCGCGCCGCTACCAGCTCGGCATTGTCGTGCAACACCCGCAGCACCCCGCCGCCGACGGTGCCGAGCCCAGCGATGCCGACCCTGAGATGGGGTTGATGCATCAAGAAAGGCGGGGGGCTTTGCCCCCTCGACCCCCGTCGTGCGCAGCACGCACGCGCGTGACGGGGCCTGAGGCCCCAAACCCCCATCTGTTTAGTCGGGGACAAGTAGCGGGGGTCTGGGGCCTCAGGCCCCAGCGGGCTCGCCACCAGGGCGCCACCGGTT
>Ga0116226_10000191_pt1 | contig 48300 bp, 47 predicted proteins | sample S1TSphfallax_FD_89692 | JGI IMG/M metagenome (GOLD analysis project Ga0116226, IMG submission 89692) | Host-associated microbial communities from peat moss isolated from Minnesota, USA - S1T2_Fa - Sphagnum fallax MG | ecosystem: Host-associated > Plants > Peat moss > Unclassified | place: USA... | reverse complement strand
TCTGAGATTCGCGGTTTGAAGGCGAAGGGAAGAGTTGTTCTTTCTTGAAAGAAAGAACCAAAGAACTCTTGTCTAGTTAGAGTTGGCCGTTGCAACGCCAAACACTTCATGGATGAAGTCTTTTTGCTTCTTTTTCTTCAGAAAAAGAAGACCTTGCTTTCTTATTTTATCCAACCATGCCTGATACCCTTCAGCGAGTCTTGAAACGGAACCTAAGGCGTCCTGGGCTGGACGGCGAGAACCGGCCATCCGCATAATCGCCGCACGCCAGGGGAGTGCCGCGATGCCGATCATCAACCGGATTGCCGATTTTCACGACGAAATGACCGAGTGGCGGCACGATCTGCACCGGCATCCCGAGTTGGCGCTGCAGGAATTCCGCACCAGCCGGGTCGTGCAGGACAAGCTGCGTGCGTTCGGCGTGGACGAGATCATCACCGGGTTTGCCACGACCGGCGTGGTCGGCGTGATCCACGGCCGCGGCGAGGGGGGCGCCATCGGCCTGCGCGCCGACATGGACGCGCTGCCGATCCATGAGGAAACCCAAGCCGACTATGCCAGCGAAACCCCCGGCGTGATGCATGCCTGCGGCCATGACGGGCACACCACCATGCTGCTGGGGGCGGCCAAGTATCTCGCGGAAACGCGCAATTTCGACGGCACGGTGTATGTGATCTTCCAGCCCGCCGAGGAGAATTTGGCGGGTGGCAAGCTGATGGTGGATGAAGGCCTGTTCGAGCGCTGTCCGATGCAACAGGTGTTCGGCATGCATAATTGGCCGGCCGCACCCGCCGGCGCGTTCCTGTGGCGCAATGGGCCGACCATGGCCGCGGTCGCCAACATCGAGATCGATATCACCGGCAAAGGCGCCCACGGCGCGCACCCGGACAATGGCATCGATCCGATCGTGGTCGCCGCCGCCATCGTGTCCGCCCTGCAGAGCATCGTCGCGCGCAACGTCGATCCCGTGCAGTCGGGCGTGGTGACCATCGGCCACATCTCGGGCGGTCATATCTACAACGTGATCCCGGAGAAGGTGCACATGAAGGGCACCGCGCGCTGGTTCTCGCCCAAGGTGGGCGACACGCTGGAGGACGGCGTGCGGCGCCTGGCGACCGGCATCGCGACGAGCTTCGGGGCCAGCGCCGAGGTGCGGTTCGATCGCACCTATCCGGCCACCGTGAACGACCCCGACGCAACCGCGATGGCGGTCCGCGCGGCGGAGGCCATTGCCGGCGCGGCGCGCGTCTCGGAAATGCCTCACCCGACCATGGGTGGCGAGGATTTCGCGTTCATGCTGCAGGCCAAGCAGGGCAGCTACGTGATGCTGGGCGCCAGTGACGGGCCGGGCACGCCGATGCCGCATCATCCGAAATACGACTTCAATGACGCGATTCTGCCGATCGGCGCGTCCTATTGGGCGACGCTCGCCGAACAATTGCTGCCGCGGGGATAAGGCGGGGCGCGTTTCGGGGCTTTAATGCTAAGAGAAGAGTCGTTCTTTCTTGAAAGAAAGAACCAAAGAACTTTTGTCCATTGGACTCGAGCGGTTGCAACAGCGCGAATCCAATGGACAAAAGTCTTTTTGCTTCTTTTTCTTCAGAAAAAGAAGATCCTGCCTTCCATGCCGCCCACATCGCCGGAGCCACCCCCATGATGGTCAATATCCTGCTGCTGCCGCCCTTGGTCGCGTTGATCGGCGGCATTCTCATCCTGATGATGCCGCGGCTGCTGAATATCATCGTGGCGGTCTATCTGATCGTGGTGGGCGCCATCGGTCTCTGGCCCCATTTGCTGCGCGGCTGGCACTTGTGAGGATGGCCGATCGAAGCAAGCAAGGCCGGGGTTGGCCCGTCGCGCGAAGAGGCGCTCCCGACCTTGCCGGTCCGGGCGGAGGTGGCCCAAGGTTCCGCTCGACGGCTTCGTCGAGTGGAATGGCCACCGGAGGGAGCGCCGGGCTGACTTGCCTTGCTACGCCGACCTCACCCAGATCGGCATCACCGGCGCGCGAGGCGGCGTTCGTATGCTTTGGCGAGCAGGGTGGTGGGAAACAGCATCACGAAATAGATCACCGCGACCATGGTGTAGACTTCGAGTGGGCGGTAGGTATCCGCGGTGATCAACTGGCCTTGATAGAGCAGGTCCGGCACCGCGATGGTCGAGACCAATGAGGTGTTTTTCAACTGGATGATCGACTGGTTCATGAAGGGGGGCACCATCCGGCGGATGGCCTGCGGCAGCACAACCAGGCGCATCACGTGCCAGCGATGCAGGCCGAGCGCACGGGCCGCGTCCCACTGGCCGGATTCGATGGAGACGATGCCGCCGCGAAAGATCTCGGCGTAGAAGGCGCCGGTGTACAGCGACAGCACGGCGGTGGCGGCGACGGTGGCGGGGATCTGGATGTTCACCACCACCGGCAGCGCGTAGTAGAACCACACGATCTGCACGAGCAGCGGCGTGCAGCGGAATACCTCAGTGAGCGCCACCAGCGGCGCGTTGACCAGCCAGGATTTGGACAGTCGCGCGAGCCCGATGGCAAGCCCGATGATCAGCCCGAGGAAGATCGTGCCGGCGGTGTAGGCCAGCGTGATCTCAATGCCGCGGACGAACAGCCAGACATATTTCCAGAGAAAGCCGAAGCTCCACTCATATCCCATCGGCACTCTCCGAGGAGGTCGAGCGGCCGGTCCGCCGCTCGACCGTCAGTCCGTGATTAGAACGACAATTCCTGCGGGATGTCGCTCAGCTTGGCGCCGCCGTCGACGAGACCCTGGATCATCCATTCGCGGATCTGCTGAGTGCCGCGCGACATGTCGATCCAGGCATTGATCACCTCGACGAAGCGCGTGTCGGCTTCGCGCTGGACGCCGAGATTGCTGGGCAGCGCCACCAGGGGGCCGCCGAGCAGGCGGTAGGTGCCGAGGGTCGGATTCTTGCCGAGGGCCGACAGGCCCAGCATCGCGGCGAGGATGTTCACATCGGCCCGGCCGGACTGCAGGAACAGGATCGCCTCGTCCGGCGACTTCAGCGCGGTGATCTGCGATTTCGGCGCGAATCGCCGCGCGCAGGTCTCGTGCAGCGAGCCGAGGTCGCACACCACACGGATTTCAGGCTTGTTGATGTCGTCCCAGGTGCTTGGCAGGAAGCCCTTCTTGGCGATGCAGCCATAGGGGTGGGTGATCACCGGCTGGGTGAAGCCGATCGAAAGCGCGCGCGCCGGCGTCGGATTCAGCGCGAAGGCGAGATCGATCTTGTTGGACTGCAGGTCGAGCACCGAATTGCCGTAGGTGGATTCGATATATTCGAGCTTGGCGTCCCAGATCTTGGCGATGTCCTTGGCCATGGAGACCGCCGAGCCCGACCATTCGCCGGTGGAGATGTCCTTCTGGAAATACGGCATCGAGCCGGGCAGTGCCGCGATCCGCAGCACCTTGGTGCGGGTCACCCGATCGAAGGTGCTCTCATGGGCCGTCTGCGCCTGGGCGCTGCCGATCATCGAGACGGTCGGCACCATGGCCGCGAGACCGAGCCCGAGACCCATGCCACGTCTTGAAAAACTGTTGGTCATAGCTTCACCTTTCCACTTCGCGATTACATTCCAAGATAGGCCCGCCGGACCGCGTCATCAGCGGCGATATCGGACGCGCGACCGGCCATCACCACCCGGCCGGTCTGCAGCACGTAGGCACGATCAGCGATTTCGAGCGACTCCGCCAGACGCTGTTCGACCAGCAGCACGGTCACACCAAGGTCGCGGATGCGCACCACGGCGGCCAGGATGTCGTCGACCAGCCGGGGCATGATGCCCTGGCTCGGCTCATCGAGCATCAGCAGCCGCGGCTGGGTCATCAAGGCGCGGCCGATCGCCAGCATCTGCTGTTCGCCGCCGGACAGGGTCATCGCCTGCTGAGCAAGCCGCTCCTGCAGGCGGGGGAACAAGGTGAAGACGAGCTCGAGCGGCTTGAAGCGGTCGGGGTCGCCGCGCTTGGCATAGGCGCCGAGGCGCAGGTTATCCTCGACCGTCAGGCGCGGGAAAAGTCGCCTTCCCTCGGGGACCAGATTGATGCCCATGCGGGCGATCTTCCAGGCCGGCACGCCGAGAATGTTGGCGCCGTCAAAGGCGATGGCGCCGGCGGTCGCGACCTGTCCGGAGATCGCCTTCAGCAGCGTGCTCTTGCCGGCGCCGTTGGCGCCGACCACGGCGACGATCTCGCCCCGCTGTACCTCGATCGTGACGCCCTGCAGCGCCTTCAGGCCGCGATAGGAGGCGGAGACGTCGTCAAGCCGCAGCATAGCGCTCGCCCAGATAGGCTTTGATCACATCGGGATTGCGCACGATCTCGGCGGGTTTGCCGATCGTCAGCACCTGGCCGAGATTGAGTACCACGGCTCGGCTGACCAGCGGTAGCACCACTTCCATGACGTGCTCGACCATCACCACGGTGATGCCGCGCTGCTGCACCGCGCGCACCAGCTGCACGCCGCCTTGCGCCTCGGTCGGCGTGAGACCGGTCAGCATTTCGTCCAGCAGCAGGATTTTGGGGGCGGTGGCGAGCGCGCGGGCGACTTCCAGGCGACGTTTTTCCGGCGGGCTCAGCGACCAGGCCGGGCGATCGGCACGGCTGGCGAGATCGCAGAAATCCAGCACCTCCTCGGCCGCGGCCATCGCCTTCGCCGGGCTCGGGGTGCGCGCATAGGCGCCGACCATGACGTTCTCCCGCACCGTCATGGAATCGAAGCTGCGCACCACCTGGAAAGTGCGGGCGATCCCGTGCATGGCGCAGGCGACCGGACCGAGGCCGGAGACGCGCACACCGTTCAGCAGGATCTCCCCGGAATCGGGGGTCACCTCGCCGGAAATCGCGTTGAACAGGGAGGTCTTGCCCGCGCCGTTGGGGCCGAGCAGGCCGAGGATTTCGCCCTCGGCGACGTCGAAGGTGATGTTGACGTTGGCGGCGACGCCGCCAAAGCTTTTGCTGACACCGCGTACTTCAAGCAGGGCGGACATCCGGCACCTCCTTGCGACGACGCGGGCCGAGCAGACTGACCAGGCCCTGGGGTCGGGCCAGTGCGACCACCACGATGATGCCGCCATAGAGCATCAGATCGACACCGCTGCCGGAGCCGCCGAGATAGGAGCGGCTCAGCTCGCTGAGCGGGGTGAGCAAGGCGGCGCCGATGATCGGTCCCCACAACGTGCCGACGCCGCCGAGCACCGCGGGGAGCGCAATCAGGATGGAGAAATTGCCGGCGAGCACGCTGTCCGGATCGATATAGCCGACATATTGCGCGTAGATCGCGCCGCCGACGCCGGTAAAGAATCCGCTGATCGCGGCGGCAGCCATCTTGCTGCGAAAGATGCGCACGCCGAGCGAGCGCGCCGCCACCACGTCGTCCTTCACCGCCCGCCAGGAGAAGCCCCAGCGCGAGCCCTCGATCACCCAGGCGGCGAGCCAGGTGACCGCGACGAAGGCCAGGGCGACATAGTGATAGGGCAGTTTCTGGGTGCGGAACTGCAGGGTGACCCAGGAATCGCCGTTGAAGGGAATGTAGACGCCGGTGGCACCGCCAACGAAATCCCAGTTCAGGAACAGCAGATAGCCGATCTCGCCGACCACGACCGTGGCGATCGCGTAGTAGTGGCCGGACAGCCGGAAGCAGGGCCAGCCGACCACCAGGGCCAGGGCACCGGCGACCAGGCCGGCTGCGAACATGCCCAGCGTCGGCGGAATGCCGAGCCGCACATAGAGCAGCGAGGAGACATAGCCGCCGACGCCGAAATACAGCGCATGGCCCAGCGAGATCTGGCCGCAATAGCCGCCGAGGATGTTCCAGGCCTGGGCGAGGCCCGCGAACAGCAAGGTGATGATGATCAGGTTGCGGGTGTAGACGTCATGGATGGGCAGCGGCAGCAGGATCAGGACCAGCAGCACCACGAGGCCGGTCCAGAGTTCGCGCCGGCGTCGGCGCAGGATGGCGTTATCCATCACAGCTTCCCGAACAGGCCGCGCGGGCGGACCATCAGCACCAGCAGATACACCGCGAACACGCCGACCTGCTTCAAGGACGGCTCCAGCACCACCGCGGTCAGTGCCTCGATCTCGCCGATCAGCAGGCCGGCCACCAGGGCGCCGGCAAGGCTGCCGAAGCCGCCAAGGGCGACGGTGACGTAGGCGATCACCGCGAAATTGGCGCCGACATTGGGCGACACGTAATAGAAACTGGCCAGCATCACGCCGGCGATGCCGACCGCCGCGGCCCCCAGCCCCCAGCCGAGCGCGAAGATGCGGTCCCGATCGATGCCGATCAGCGCCACCGCGTCGCGGTCCTCGCGGGTGGCTTCCAGGGCGCGGCCGAACTCGGTGCGCGAGATCAGCAGCAAGGCGGCGAACGCCAGCAGGCAGACGAGGCCGGCGGCGACCTGGGGCAGTGGCAGATAGATACCGGCGAGATGCACGGTGCGCCCGGACAGCCAGGAGCTGGTGATGCTTTTGAACTCGCCGCCGAACACCAGCTGGGCGGCGCCGCGCAGGAAGATCGCCAGCCCGAAGGTGACGAAGATCTGCACCATGCCGGTGTTGAACTGCACCGAGAGGGCGCGTGCGATCAGCCCGCGATACACCGCGACGCCGAGGGCGAACATCACCACGGCGACGATCGGTATCTGCAGCAGCGGGTCGAGCCCGGTGGCCTGCCAGATCACGAAGGTCGCGTACATGGCGAGCATCATCATCTCGCCATGCGCGAAATTCACCACGTCCATCAGGCCGAAGATCAGCGACAGGCCGGCGGCGACCAGCGCATACAACAGGCCCATGAGCAGGCCGCTCATCGCGGCCTGCAGGAGGGTCTCGGTCATCGAGGCGGCAAGGCTGGGAGGTGCCTCCGCAGGCTCAGATGTTCCACACCGGCGCCTCGGCGGCGAGGTCGAACGGCCAGATGGTCTTGTAGGTGCCGTCGAACACCTGTTGGATCACCGGATTGCAGAGAATGTTCTGCCCGGTCTCGTCAAACTTGACGCCTTTCCACGGCATGATGAGCTGGTCGCCGGGGATGTTGGTGGCCTTCAGCGCGGCTTGGATGTCGGTGGGCTTGGCGGAGCCGGCGCGGTTGATCGCGTCGGCGAGCACCATCAGCGCGGTGAATTCGCGCGAGGTGTTGTCGTTCATGTCCTTGTTGTTCTTCGCCTTGTAGAGTGCGTTGACCGGGTCGATGGCTGGGCGGGTTTTGCCGGCATCGAGCGCGAAGCTGGAGCGGCTCATCACGCCATTGGCCAGCGGCCCGGCGGCGGTGAGGAACGCGGTTTCCTGGAAGCCGGCGCCCTGCGCCATCACCGCCTTCGGCTTGTAGCCGATCTCGGCCATCGATTTCATGATCAGGATGGCGTCCGAGGTGTAGGAGGACGGCATGATCACGTCGGCATCGGCGGCCTTCAGGCTCTGCGCCTCGCTCGACAGCGAGGGCGAGCTCGCGCGGTATTTGATGTCGGCGACCACCTTGATGCCGGCCGCCTCGGCGAGCTTGCGCTGGACGTTGCTGCTGTCGGTGCCGAAGATCGAATCCTCGTAGAACAACGCCACCGTTTTGACCGGCTTGCCGGTTTTCTTGCCGACGTCAGCGAAGAAATCGAACGTGCCCTGCGTGTACATGATGTCGTGCGGGGTGGTGCGGAAGAACCATTTCAGGCCGCGCAGGTTGAGGCTGGGCGAGGAATTGTCGGCCGATATATAGGGCACCTCGTAGCGTTCGGTGACCTGGCTGATGGTGGCCCCGGTGGCGCTGGTGTAGCTGCCGACGATGGCGATCGCTTTTTCCTGGGTGATGATGCGCTCGGCCTCGGCCCGCGCCTTCTGCGGGTCGTTCTGGCTGTCGGCGAACACCAGGCGGATTTTGGCGCCGCCCAGCCCGGCCAGGCCACCGCCCTTGCCCAGGAGTGTGGCGACCGGCGCATGGGTGCCGTTGATCAGCTCGGCGGCGGTCTCGATCGCCGCCTTCGCGTCAAGCCCGACGGAGGCCCCGTTGCCGGTCAGCGGATAGACCGCTCCGATCACCACCTCCTCGGCGGCGCGAGCGGCGCGACCCGCCAGCGTCAATGCGCCGGCAGCCATCAACAGGGTTCTACGGTCCATTCTGCTCTCCTGACGGGACGGAAGACGTGCGGCGGCGCACGTCATGCCATGCCGGACGTGCGCTGTGCCCGGATCGCTAAGCATGCACTGTGCCACGCGCTTTCCCAAGCGGGGACCAACGCTAGGTGACTTGTCTCTCGGGGTCGCTCGTCGCCATATCCGAGGCCCCCGCCTCGGAGCCCTCGCCATGACCTGCTCACCCGTCGTTCGCCGCCTTGCAGCCCTGCTAGTCGGAATGGCCTTGCTCGCGGAGGGACGGCAAGGGCACGCCCAGCCGGCCCATCCACCCTTCGCGCCGACCCGGGACGTGACCGTGACCTATGCGCTGTCCGGCCATGTGGGGGCCGCGCGCGGCCCCGACAGCGTGCGGATCGCGATCGCGGCGGGGGGCGCGCGGGCGCGGATCGAGCCCATCGGGTTTCCCGCCTATCTGCTGGCCGAGCGAGCCCGCGGCCACGTGGTGGCGGTGATCGACAGCCTGCGCACCTTTTCCGAGCTGCGCGGCAGCATGGCGGAGGCGGAAAAATTCCTGCCCAACGCGACGATGCGCTTCACCCGCGTGGGGTCGGACACGCTGCTCGGTCGGCGCTGCACGATCTGGGACATGCGCGGCGCGGGTGTGACCGGCCGTGGCTGCATCACCGATGACGGGGTGATCCTGCGCGGCGAGGCGCATTGGCAGGATGGCGATGGCCGGGTGCAGGCGACCGACATCGACGATGCGCCGCTGCCGACCAGCACGTTCGAGGTGCCGGCCGGGATGCGCCGGCTCGACCTGCCACCAGGGCTGCTGGGGGCTCTGCCCGGCCAGACACCGGTTCGGTAGGCGTTGGCGAGCAGTGTCTGATTGGACGGGGATTACGGAAAATACGGCGCCAGGTTGCGCCGGATGCGCGCCAGCGGGGTTTCGCCCGCGTCGGGCAGGCTGAACCGCTCCCCGGTGATGGTCTGGTAGGCCTCGATATAGATGCGCGCGGTCTCCAGGATGACCGTCTCGGGGATCTCGGGGATGTCGTCTCGATAAGGGTCGCAGCGTGCCGCCACCCAGCTGCGCATCACGTCCTTGTCGAAGCTTTCCGGCGCCTCTCCGCGGCCGAACCGCGCGTCGTAGCTGGCGGCGAACCAATAGCGGCTGCTGTCCGGCGTATGGATTTCGTCGGCCAGCACGATGCGGCCCTCGGGGTCGGTGCCGAACTCATATTTGGTGTCGACCAGAATGAGCCCGCGCGCGGCGGCCAGTGCCTGGCCGCGGGCGAACAAGGCGAGCGCGTGGGCCGACACCTGCTCCCATTGCGCCGGCGTCAGCAGCTTCTGGGCGATGATCTCGTGGGCCGACAAAGGCGCGTCATGGCCGCCATCGAATGCCTTGGTGGTGGGGGTGATGATCGGCGCCGGCAACCGCTGGTTGGGGCGCATGCCGTCCGGCAGCGTGATGCCGTACATGGCGCGCTCGCCGGCTTTGTATTTGGTCAGAATCGAGGTGCCGGTGGTACCCGCTAGATAGTCGCGCACCACCATCTCGACCGGCAGGATGTCGAGCCGTCGGCCGATCACGACGTTGGGATCGGGGGTGGCCAAGACATGGTTCGGACAGATGTCGGCGGTGGCCTCGAACCAGAAGCGGGCGGTCTGGGTCAGCACCTCGCCCTTGAACGGGATGGCCGCCAGGATCCGGTCGAACGCGCTCAGCCGGTCGGTGGTGATCAGGATGCGGCGGCCGTCGGCGAGATCGTAATTGTCGCGCACCTTGCCGCGATAATGGTTGGGCAGTTCGGGGATGGTGGCGTCACGCAGCACCTGGGCCGCGCGGCCCTTCAGATCTGGGGTCATCGAACGAGCATCCTTGGGCGCGACCGAGGCGGTCGGCGGCGTTCGCAATAAGCGGGGAGATGGCGCCTGTCCACCCGGTCGGGGGGTGCGGTGCATTTGACTTCGAGGGTCGCACTGGCGTAGACGGGCCGCCCACTGGATCGGGGAAATTGCTCCGATGGCGGACGTAGCTCAGCTGGTAGAGCGCCAGGTTGTGGTCTTGGATGTCGCGGGTTCGAGCCCCGTCGTTCGCCCCAGTGATTCCTCGTCTATGCGATCAATGGCACACACGCGCCGACGATCGCGCAGGACCAGCCAGAACAGGCCCACCAACGCGAGCGACAGGACAGGCCACGTCTGGCCGGGCGCCACCAGGAATGCCGGGACGATGAGGGGCGCGAGCAGCACGGCGACCTCCCAACCGGCGAACCGCACGGCGTGGACCAGCCTGTTGCCGACCACGATCATCACGGCAGCCGCCAGGATCGGCAGGTCGTAGACATAGGCGTAGGGCGTCGCCAGCAGTGTTGCGACCAGCAAGGCGGCGATGGCGAGGCGACGGTCGCCACGGCGAAAACACCGCCACACCAGACCAGCGGCGACGACGGCCGCGATCACCTGCCCGGCCGCGGCGATGGGGCCGGGCGCGCCGGCGCGGCGCAGATCCATGCCGACGGTCGTCATGTGCCGCACGGCCCCGCCGGTGGCATCATGGATGGCGACGAAGCCGGGCAGCGAGGTCAGCCAAGCGGCCCAGATCGCGGTTCCGAAGATCATGGTCGCCGCCGCCGACAGCACCAGCACAGTGACCAGCGAGGCGGCGATGCACCGCCAGAGGCCGGCAGCCAGCAAGGCGATCGGCACCAGGATTGCGAGCTGTGGCTTGAACGCGAGCAGACCGAACAGCATGCCAGCGACGACCGGCCGGCGGTCGGCCAATCCGATGCCGCCGATCAGCAGGGCCGCCGACAGAAAGCCATTTTGCCCCGCCACCATCGCGATCGCCGTGGTCGGCGCCAGCACGGCGGCGAGCGTGACCGGCCAAGCGGCGGCGCGCAGCCGCAGCACCGCCCAGACATAGAGCGCGAAGGTCACGGCCAGCCAGCAGGGCAACGCCTGCCAGTAGCCGAGCCAGCCCAGCGGCCACAGCAGCAGCAGCGCGAACGGCGGATAGGCGAACGGGTTCTGCTGATCTGTTGGCATCCCGAGCGACACCTGCGCGCGGTGCACGGACTCAGGGTCGAACAGGGTGATAACCGGCTGGGTCAGCGCGATGTGGGGAAAGCTCCATAGCGCGAAGAAATCGCCGAACGGGAAGGCGTCGCCCGACGCCATGGTGAAGCGGAGAAACAACAGCAGATAGGACGCGAACGCGGCAATCAGCAGGGTCAGCAGCAGCGCCGGCTGCCGCCGGATCAAGCGACCACGCGGCCGGCGGCGCGGGCGAAATGGGCCGCCAGACGCGCCACAGCCTCGTCCAGCACTTGCGGCCGCTTGCAGAACGCGAAGCGCGCGAAGTGCGACGGCGCCTCGCCCTCGTAGAACGCCGAAACCGGGATCGCCGTGACGCGGGCCTGTTCGGTGATGTGCCGGCAGAACGCCACGTCGTCACCGGCGAAACCCAGTGGCGCGAAATCCGCGGTTACGAAATAGCTGCCCTGGGTCGGCAGCACGCCAAACCCGATCGCGGCGAGGCCTGCGGACAGACGGTCCCGCTTGGCGGCGAGATCGGTCGCGAGATCGTGGAAATAGGCATCGTCCTTGGCCAGCCCCACGGCCACAGCGCGCTGCAGATTGGGCGGCGTGGTGAAGGTCAGATTCTGGTGCGCCTTGGCGGCCACCCCGGCGAGGGCAGCGGGGGCGGTGATGTAGCCGACCTTCCAACCGGTCAGCGAAAATGTCTTGCCGGCACTGCCGATGCGCAGGCAGCGATCGCGCAGGCCGGGCAGGGTCATCAGCGGAAGATGCCGCCAGCCGTCATAGGTCAGATGTTCATAGACCTCGTCGCACACCGCGTAGGCGTCGTGCTTCTGTAGCAGGTCGCCGATGAAGGCGAGTTCGGAGGCCGTGAAGACCTTGCCGGTCGGGTTCATCGGCGTGTTGAGCAGAATGGCCTTGGTGCGGGGCCCGAACGCCGCGGCCAGCTCGGCGCGCGGCAGCTCCCATTTCGGCGGCTGCAGACGCACCAGGCGAGGGATCGCGCCGAGCATGCGCACCACCGGCAGATAGGTATCATAGAGTGGCTCGATCAGCACCACCTCGTCACCCGGATCGAGCAGCGCCATCAGGCTGGCAGTGATCGCCTCGGTGGCGCCGGAGGTGACCACCACCTCCCGGTCGGGATCGATCTCGAGCCCGTAGAAGCGGCGGTTGGCGGCGGCCACGGCCTGGCGCAGCTCGGCAACACCGGTCATCGGTGGATATTGGTTGCGGCCGTCTTGCAGCGCCAGGGCGGCGGCCTGCAGCACGTCCTCGGGGCCGTCAGTATCGGGAAAGCCCTGCCCCAGATTGATCGAGCCATGTTGGGCGGCAAGTGCCGACATCACCGTGAAAACCGTTGTTCCGGTGGCCGACAGCAACGCATTGACAGGCTTCACCGCAACGACACCCCCGGGGCATGTCCCGGACGGCTCGGCCGGGTTCCACTGCGCAACTTATGTCGATTGATCCCGAGGTTCAACGCGGGCGTCCCGCAAGGCGGTTTCGCGTCGCCAGAATGGCCCCGAAAGATCGCGCCGGAATGGCGCCGAATCATTGCCGCCAAAACAGGCACGCGCCGCCCAAACGACGGGCGGCGCGGCGTGCGAAAACAAATCGCAAGCCCAACAGGTACGGCCCATTTGCGGGCTGGCACACAACATGCAAACCTCTGGTGCCGCCTCCCCTTTTTCTGCGGGATATCAGGCGAGCGCAGACATGGGAGGGCCGCCGACAGAGGTCGGCGGCAACGGCAAGGCGATGAAAAAGATCGAGGCGGTGATCAAGCCGTTCAAGCTGGACGAGGTGAAGGAGGCGCTACACGAAGTGGGGCTGCAGGGCATCACGGTGGTGGAAGCCAAAGGGTTCGGTCGCCAGAAAGGTCATACCGAGCTGTATCGCGGCGCCGAATACGTGGTCGATTTCCTGCCGAAGGTGAAGATCGAAGTGGTCTGCGAGGACAATGTCGTGGAACGCGCCGTAGAGGCGATCGTCGCCGCCGCCCGCACCGGGCGCATCGGCGACGGCAAGATCTTCATCAGCAGCATCGAGGAAGTCGTGCGCATCCGCACCGGCGAGCGTGGCGAAGACGCTATTTGAGAGAGCCGACTACCCTCCCGGCACGCGCTGGGGGATCATCTGAACGGGGCCGCGCTGGGCGGCTTCGAGCCATGGCCGCGGCAGCATCCGACGGCTGATATCACGAGGGACACCGGGTATGGCGAAGAAGGCCACGACCGCACCGGCTGCGGGCAATGCGATTCAAAAAGTTCTCGACATGTACAAGGAACACGCGGTCGAGTATGTCGACCTGCGGTTCACCGACCCGAAGGGCAAGTGGCAGCACACCGCCCAGCACGTGTCGACCATGGGCGAGGACGCGTTCCGTGACGGGGTGATGTTCGACGGCTCCTCGATCGCCGGCTGGAAGGCGATCAACGAGAGCGACATGATCCTGATGCCCGATCCCACCACCGCGGTGATGGATCCGTTCGCGGCCAAGCCCAGCCTGATCCTGATCTGCGACATCTTCGAGCCGTCCACCGGCCAGTCCTACGCCCGCGACCCGCGCGGCACCGCCAAGCGCGCCGAGGCGTATGTCAAGTCGACTGGCATCGGCGACACCGTGATGGTCGGCGCCGAGGCCGAGTTCTTCATCTTCGACAGCATCAAGTTCGGCACCGGCGGCAATTTCGGCCATTACTCGATCGAGAGCATCGAGGGCCCGGGGTCCAGCATGAAGGACTATCCGGAAGGCAACATGGGCCATCGCCCGACCGTCAAAGGCGGCTATTTCCCGGTACCCCCGGTCGACACGGAAAGCGACCTGCGCGCGGAGATGCTGTCGACGATGGGCGAGATGGGCCTGCCGATCGAGAAGCACCATCACGAGGTGGCGCAGTCCCAGCACGAGCTGGGCACCAAGTTCGGCACGCTGACCACGATGGCCGATCACATGCAGATCTATAAATACTGCGTGCACAACGTCGCCCACAGCTACGGCAAGACCGCGACCTTCATGCCGAAGCCGATCTATGGCGACAACGGCACGGGCATGCACACCCACCAGTCCATCTGGAAGGCTGGCAAGCCGCTGTTCGCTGGCAACGCCTATGCCGACCTGTCCGAGCTGTGCCTGTATTTCATCGGTGGCATCATCAAGCACGCCAAGGCGGTCAATGCCTTCACCAACCCGAGCACCAACAGCTACAAGCGGTTGATCCCCGGGTTCGAGGCGCCGGTGTTGCTGGCCTATTCCGCCCGCAACCGCTCGGCCTCGTGCCGCATCCCCTACACCACCAGCCCGAAGGCCAAGCGCGTCGAAGTGCGCTTCCCCGACCCCTCGGCCAACCCGTACCTCGCCTACTCCGCCATCCTGATGGCCGGCCTCGATGGCATCCGCAACAAGATCCATCCCGGCGACCCGATGGACAAGGATCTGTATGACCTGCCCCCGGAAGAGCTGAAGGACATCCCGACGGTGTGCGGCAGCCTGCGTGAGGCGCTCGATTCGCTGGCCGCGGACCATGACTTCCTGCTCGCCGGCGACGTGTTCTCGAAGGAGCAGATCGAGAGCTACATCGAGCTGAAGTGGAAGGAAGTGTATCGCTTCGAGCACACCCCGCATCCCGTCGAGTTCGAGATGTACTACTCGGTCTGATCGCCGAGGCGACCCGGAAAACCCCGCCGTCCCCAGTCCGGGAGGCGGGGTTTTTCATGCCCGGGTCGTGTCGAGCCATGGGACATCGCAGCGATGCCCTGGCGTGACTTGCCTCGCGTCCGCACCTGACGAGAATGCCGCTCTCATCAACGGACATCGCGATCATGCCGCAGAACGCCTATGTCCCGCCCGCCGATGGCGGTGTCTGGCAGCCCGCCGTCGATGGGTTCGACCGGGAAAAACTCGCCCGCGCCGTGGCCTTCGCCGAGGAGCATGAGAGCAAGTGGCAGCGCGACATCCGCGCCCAGCTGGAGGCCGGCAACTTCGAGCCGCCGCCATACAATGCGATCATCGGACCCACAGCGCCGCGCGGCGGACCCGCCGGGCTGATCCTGCATCACGGCCGCCTGGCGGCGCGCTGGGGCGATACGCGGCGCGTCGACATGACGTTCAGTGTCGCCAAGAGCTATCTCGCGATCCTCGCGGGCCTTGCCGTCGCCGATGGGCTGATCCCCGATCTCGATGCGCCGGTCCGCCAGCTGGTCGATGATGGCGGCTTCGACGGCGCGCACAACGGCGCCATCACCTGGCGCCATCTGTTGCAGCAAACCAGCGAATGGGAAGGCGAGCTGTTCGGCAAGTCCGAGATGATCGACCGCAACCGCAGTCTGGCCCGCCAGCCCGCGGCCGGCGCCGGCCGCAAAGGCGAGGCGCGGCCGCTGCAGGCACCCGGCAGGTATTGGGAATATAACGACGTCCGCGTCAACCGGCTCAGCCTGGCGTTGCTGCGGCGCTTTGGCCGCGCGTTGCCGGAGGTGTTCGCAGACCGCATCATGCGGCCGATCGGCGCCTCCAGCGACTGGCGCTGGCACGGCTACAGCACGTCGATGGTCGATGTCGGCGGTGCCCGCATCGAATCGGTCTCCGGTGGCGGCCATTGGGGCGGCGGGGTGTTCATCCACGCCGAGGACCAGGCCCGCATCGGCCTGCTGATGCTGCGCGAAGGGCGCTGGAATACCACCCAATTGCTGCCCGCGAGCTGGATCGCCGAACAGACCACCCCCTGCCCGCTCAACCCGGAATATGGGCTGCTCTGGTGGCTCAACACCAACCGCAGCTACGCACCCAGCGCGAGTGCGGAGGCGTATTTCGCGATCGGCGCCGGCGGCAACGTGACGTGGATCGACCCGACCCACGATATCGTCGCGGTGCTGCGCTGGATCGATGCTGCGGTGCTGGACGACTGGATCGGCCTGGTGATGGCGGCGGTTGGGGGAGCGTCGGTAGGAAGCAAGTAAGGCTGGGCTCTCCCTCAGGTGGCCCAAGATTCCGCGCGACGGCTTCGTCGCGTGGAATGGCCACCGGAGGGAGAGCCCGGTTTACTTAGTTCCTACCGACGCTCCCCCAACTCCGCCTCCATCGCGGCTCGCATCAGAAATTTTTGCATTTTGCCGGTGACGGTCATCGGGAAGTTCTCCACGAACTTTACGTAGCGCGGCACTTTGTAGTGGGCGATCTGGCCGCGGCAGAAGGTTTTGACGTCATCTTCGGTGAGCGCCGCGCCGTCGCGCAATTTGATCCAGGCGCAGAGTTCCTCGCCGAATTTGTCATCCGCGACGCCGAACACCTGCACGTCCGAGATCGCGGGATGTCCGTAGAGGAACTCCTCCACTTCGCGGGGGTAGACGTTTTCACCGCCGCGGATCACCAGGTCCTTGATCCGCCCGACGATGGCGCAATAGCCCTCGGCATCGATGGTCGCGAGGTCGCCGGTGTGCATCCAGCCCGCGCGATCGATCGCCTGGGCAGTGCGCGCCTCGTCGGCCCAGTAGCCCAGCATCACCGAGTAGCCGCGGGTGCATAGTTCGCCGGGGGTGCCGACCGGCACCACGCGGCCTTCGGCGTCGATGATCTTGGCCTCGAGATGCGGATGGATGCGGCCGACGCTGGCGACCCGGCGGGCCAGCGGATCGTCGAGCGTGGTCTGGAAGCTGACCGGGCTGGTTTCGGTCATGCCGTAAGCGATGGTGATATCGCGCAGATGCATCAGCTGCATCGCCCGCTTCATCACCTCCATCGGGCAGGGCGAGCCGGCCATGATTCCGGTGCGCAGGCTGGAGATATCGAAGCTGGCGAACTCGGGGTGGTCCATCTGGGCGATGAACATGGTCGGCACGCCATACAAAGCGGTGCAGCGCTCGGTGGCGATGATGCGCAGGGTCGCCAGCGGATCGAATCCCTCGCCGGGGAACACCATGGCGGCGCCGTGGGTGAGGCAGCCCAGCACGCCCATCACCATGCCGAAGCAGTGATATAGCGGCACCGGGATGCACAGCCGGTCATGCTCGGTGAGGCGCATCGCCTCGGCGACGAAATAGCCGTTGTTGAGGATGTTGTGGTGGGTCAAAGCGGCCCCCTTGGGCGCGCCGGTGGTGCCGGAGGTGAACTGGATGTTCACCGCATCGTCGAATTGCAGCAATCGTTCGATCTGTGCCAGGGCGGCACGATCGGCGTTGGAGGCGCGGCGCGCGACATCCTCGAACGCGAGCGCGCCAGGCATGGTGTGGGCGCCGATCTGGATGACGATGCGCAGATCGGGCAGGGCTTTGGCGGCGAGATGGCCCGGCGCGCAGCGCGCCAGTTCCGGCGCCAGCGTGGTCAACATCCCGGCATAGTCGCTGGTCTTGAAGGCGGTGGCGGTGACCAGCGCGCGACAGCCGACCTTGTTGAGCGCGTACTCCAGTTCGGACAGTCGGTAGGCCGGGTTGATGTTGACCAGCACGAGCCCGGCGCGGGCGGCGGCGAACAGGGTGATGACCCATTCGGCGTTGTTCTGCGACCAGATGCCGATCCGCTCGCCCGGCCGCAGGCCGAGGGCGACCAGGCCGGCGGCGAACGCCCGGACGTGGGTGTCGAACGCCTCCCACGTCCAGTTGATGGCTTGGGCGGGTGAGATCAGGGCCGGTCGATCACCCCAGCGGGCCACGGTGGCATCGAGGCATTCGCCGATCGTCTGGCCGAGCAGAGGGCTCGCGGAGGGTCCGCTGACGTAGCTCAGGCCGATGCGTGTGGCGTTGGTCGCGTCCATCCCGATGGCCTGTTGTTTGTTTTGCCTATGCATAGCGCGCCGGTCCGGTTGCGGGAAGCGTCACGCGCCTCCTGGCGCGGCTGGGGCGCCATACCCACGTTGGGGGAGAGCGAACGCCGGCGATCGGTCTGGCGAGGGAGGGCGAGTTGAGCGAGTTTCTCGGACAGATGATGGGCGGGCTGTCGCAGCTGCTGGGGGCCGCACAGGGGGCGGCGGGCGGCGGGCTGACGCCGATTTTGGCGCAACTGGAGAATGCCGGGCTCGGCGAGCATGTGCGCTCATGGGTCGGCCATGATGAAAATTTGCCGGTGACGCCGGAGCAATTGGCGCCGGCGTTCACGCCGGAGCAGCTCAAGGGCTGGGCGGATGAGGCGGGCACCACGCCGGAGGCGTTGCTGAAGGTGCTGGCCGAGGCCCTGCCGGGTGCGGTGCATGCCGCGACCCCGGAGGGAAAGCTGCCGGACTGAGCGGTCGGGACCACGCAAAAAAGCCGGCCTCCCGTGAGGAAGCCGGCTTATCTGCTCAGACTGTCGCCCTGTGCGGGTGGCGCAGGATGGATCAGTTCTTGATGGTCGTCAGTTCCTTGGCGTTGAGCTGATCGGCCGAGTTGTCCGCGGTCGAGGTAGTCGAAACCGGATGGGAATGCATCACGGGCTTCTTGGTGGCCGAGGCGACCTTGACGCCCTCGCCCTGGGCCGTCTTGACGCCTTCACCGGCGGCGACCTTGACGCCTTCACCCGAGGCGGTCTTGACGCCCTCGCTGGAGGCGACCTTGACGCCCTCGCCGGAGGCGACCTTGACGCCCTCGCCGGAAGCCGTCTTGACACCCTCGGCGGAGGCAACCTTCACGCCTTCACCCGAGGCGGTCTTCACGCCCTCGGCCGAAGCGACCTTCACGCCTTCGCCCTGGGCCGTCTTCTCGCGATAGCCATCAGCGGACGCCACTTTCACGCCCTCGCCGGAGGCGACCTTGACGCCCTCCCCGGAGGCGACCTTCACGCCTTCTCCGGAGGCGACCTTCACGCCTTCGCCCGAGGCGGTCTTGACGCCCTCGGACGACGCGACCTTCACACCTTCACCCTGGGCCGTCTTCACGCCCTCACCTTGGGCGGTCTTCACACCTTCACCCTGGGCCGTCTTGACACCCTCGCCGCCGCCGGCGGCTGCCACCTGGGCCCCCGGAGCCGCACAGGCGCCGAGCGCCGCGGCCAAAGCCACCGCCGCAAATGTATTCACGTTCTTCGCCATGATCCGTACTCCGTTGAAGCAATTTGACTAAGGCCGCGGTCAAAGCCGCGCCCTGTATCGATGTGGCAGAGACTGCCTCCGGTATCGCTAGGCGCCCGACCGGGCAAACCACAACGATATCGGCACACGCCTTTGTTTCGATAGCTTGGTGGTTGGCCTCACCAGTGCAATAGGATGTCCAAAATTACACCTGGCCCACTACACTTGGGACCCGAATTCGATCTCGCGACATGGTGACTAGTGTGAGCCGTTTGAACAAATGCCGAAATTAACCGATGGCATAATGGTATGAGGCACCTTGAGTTCCCTTGCCACGACATTGTCGGCCGCTGTCAGCCGGATGGGGCATGGCGCCGCCGCGGTGCGGTCATGGCTGTACTGCTGATGCTATCGGCGCCCGCGCCTTGGGCCCGCGCCGACGAACACTTGATGGACCAGTCGATGATCCCGCCCACCGCGGCGCGGATGGCCGGAGTTGCCGGGTGGGAGGACATTGCCGCCGGTCTGCTGCCCTCGGTGGTCAATATCTCCAACATTCATTACGACCCGGCGGGGCCGGGCCAGACCATGCCGGCACGCCGCGAAAGCCTCGGCTCCGGCTTCGTGATCGACGCGTCCGGGATTATCCTGACCAACAAGCATGTGGTCGCCGACGCCGCCGAAATCAGCGTCACCTTGTCGGATGGCACCGTGTATACCGCCTCATTGCTGCACGAAGCGGCCCTGGTCGATGTGGCCCTGCTGAAGATCGAGCCCACCCAGCCGCTGCCGCCGGTGCATTTCGGCGACAGCGACAAGCTGCGGATCGGCGAGCCGGTACTGGCGATCGGCAACCCGCTGGGGTTTGGCAACTCGGTCTCGGCCGGGATCGTCAGCGCGCTGGACCGCGATATTCACCTCAGCCCCTACGACGCGTTCATCCAAACCGACGCCGCGATCAATCATGGCAACTCTGGCGGCCCGCTGTTCGATCGCGCCGGCGAGGTGGTTGGCATGGACACGGCGCTCTATTCGCCGACCGACGCTGGCGGGTCGATCGGATTGGGCTTCTCCATTCCTTCCAATGATTTGCAGTTTGTCATTGCCAAGTTACTCGAATATGGCTGGGTGCGCTCCGGCTGGATCGGCGTGACCGGCCAGACAATGACCGGGCCACTCGCCAACGCGGTCGGATTGCGCCGACCCGAGGGTGCCATTCTGACCGACATCGATCCCAAGGGTCCGGCGGCACGCGCCGGTCTGCGGATCGGCGACGTGGTGTTGAAAGTCGGTGTGTGGGATGTCCGGGATGTGCGTCTGCTCAATCGGGCCGTCAGCGTGCAGCCGGTCGGCAGCACGGCCCCGCTGACCTACTGGCGCGATGGGGCGATGCAGAGCACGATCGTGACCATCGACGACTCGCCGATCGAGCTGAAAGCCTCGACCAACCGGCCGATGCTGCTGAAGCCGCCGACCCTCCGGGTGGCAAGCGATCCGAGCCTTGGCCTGAGCCTTGCCGCGCTGAGCCCGGAGGTGCGCGCGCGGTTCAAGCTGGATCCCAAGGCAGGCGGCGTGGTGGTAACCGGGGTCGCCGACAATAGCCGGGCTGCCGATCGTGGTATCCTGGCGGGAGACGTGATCCTGCAGGTGGATCACGAACCGGTCACGTCGCCGGCGGCGTTCCGCCAGCGCATCGCGTCGGTGTGGAGCACGCTCCGTGGCGGCGACGTGCTGGCGCTGGTGCAGACCGAGAAGGCGCTGCGCTGGGTGGCGCTGCCGATCGGGCCGTGAGTCTGTTTGAAAACTCACCTATGGTAGCCATCTGACGCGCTTTTCCTGTGCTCCGTTCGCTCGGCGAGCGATCGAGCGGAGCTCACGACCCATCGGTCGCTCCGCTTCGGTGCTCGGAAAATCACGCCAGCTTGCTCACCCTGGCGAGTTTTGAAACAGACTCTTTATTTTGCGCCGGACTGGAGCGGAATGTCGCGCATGCGCAGGGCCAGCAGCAACGCCACCACACATAGTCCGGCGCAGGCGATGAAGGCGAGATGGAAGCCGCCGGAGAGCGCGAGGCGGGCGGTGTGGCGGGTGGTTTCGTCGAGGCCGCGCAGCGCGTCGCCGCCACCGCCGCGCAGCGAGGCCAGGTCGATCGCTGCGGTCACGCCCATGCGGTGCAGCCCGCTCTCGAAGCGCGCCGCCAGCAGAGCGCCAACCATGGTACTGCCGAGCGCGCCGCCCATCGAGCGCAGGAACAGCAAGGCGCCGGTGGCCGAACCGACATCGCGGCGTTCGGCGGCGTTCTGCACCGTGACCAGCGTCGCCGGCATGCACACGCCGATGCCGATGCCGACGGCCACCATGTAGACCGCGTCGAGCAGGCCATTGGTGGTGGCGTCGATGGTTGACAGCAGGAGGAACCCCGCCGTGGCGCCGATCATGCCGCCGACCACGATGAACTTGGTGCGGCCAAAGCGCCGCGCGAGCTGGCCGGAGATATAGGCGCCGACCACGCTGGCGCCGAGGAACGGCACGATCATGCTGCCGGACACCGAGGCATCGAGGCCACGGACCAGCTGGAAGAACAACGGCAGCAGGAAGGTGCCGCCGAACAGCCCGGCCGAGGCGAGCAGCGCGATCGCGACGCCGAAGGTGATCACCGAATTGGCGAACAGGCGCGGCGGCAACAGCGGGTCCGCGAAGCGACGTTCCTGCACCACCAGGGCGGCCAGCAGGACCAGCGCCAGGGCGCACAGGCCGAGGATGGTCGGTGACGTCCAATCATACTGCACGCCGCCCCAGCTCATCACCATCAGGCACAGCGTGATGAAGCCGGTGAGCAGAGCGGCCCCGCCGAAATCGATCCGCGTACCGTGGCGGCGTGTGACTTTGAGCAGCCGCAGCGCGCGATCGCTCAAATAGAACGCGGCGACGCAGATCGGCAGGTTGATCCAGAAGATCCAATGCCAGGACAGGTTGTCGGTCACCCAGCCACCGATGATCGGACCGCAGATGCTGGCGACGCCCCAGGTGCCGGCCATATAGCCCTGGTATTTGCCGCGTTCGCGCGGTGCCACCACATCGGCGATGGCCGCTTGCGCCATTGCCATCAGGCCGGCGCCGCCAAGGCCCTGCAAGGCGCGAAACGCGATCAGTTGCAGCAGCGTCTGCGACAGCGCGCACAGCATCGAGGCGATGGCGAACACCACGATCGCCGGCAGCAGCAGCGCGCGCCGGCCATAGATGTCCGACAATTTGCCGTAGATCGGCATCGCCGACGTCGAGGTCAGCAGATAGGCGGAGATGATCCAGGACAGGTGATCGAACCCGTGCAGGTCGGCGGCGATCGCCGGCACCGCCGGCACCACCACGGTCTGGTCGATCGCGGCGAGCAGGATGCACAGCAGAATGCCGGTCAGCACCTGCACGATCTGCCGATGGCTGAACGAGGGAAGTGCCGGCTGGTCGGACTGCGCGATCGAGGCGCTCAGCTCGGCGGCGGTTTCGGAGGGTGCGGGAATGTCCATCGATTTACGCAGGTAATCCAATGTCGGCGGGCTGCGACAAAAAAAGCCATGCAAGAGGCGCGCTACAGGGTCACTGGCGCGGGATCACGATGTGGCGTACCGCCGGACGGCGGCGCGTGGCCGGTTTTGGTGCGCGGTTACGCCGGTTGCGGCGCCGCGAGGGCAGCCAGCGCAGCCGCCACCCGGGCGCCATCGGCGGGGTGCGCCGCGCGCAAAGGCGGCCGGGTGGCGCGCCACCCGGACTCGCCGCTGCGGGCGGCCATGACCGCCTTCATCAGCGGCAGGAATGGCGCGCCATCGAACAGGCCGCAGGCGGCGCGCATCGCGGGCTCGGCGGCCCCGCCTGCGAACATCGCCCGCACCAGGTCGGGGACCAGGTTGGCCATGCCGCAGATCGTGCCGACACCGCCGGCCGCCAGAGCACGGGCAATGTCGACTTCGGCACCGACCAGGCCGCCGCAGTCCGGCGCGGCCGCGCGGAACGCCAGAAAGCTGGAAAAATCGCCGGAACTGTCCTTCACCCCGGCGACCACCGCCCCGTAGCGGTGGCGCAGTCGGCCGAGCACGGCCGGCGGCACCGCCACGCCTGAGACTTGAGGAATGTGGTATAAAGTGACGCGGAGACGGTTGGAGCCGACACCATCGATGATCGCGGAATAGGCATCCTCGATGCCCTCGGCCGGCGCATCCCGGAAGAAATACGGCGGCAGGATCAGCGCGTGCGTCAGCCCCAGCGCCATCGCCTGGCGGGTCAGGGCCACGGTGTCGGGGAGTGCCGGGAAGCCGGTGCCGAGGGCGATCTGGCTCGCGGGGATGCCGGCTTTCAGCAGCGCCTCGGTGGCCTCCAGCCGCTCGGTCGCGGTGAAGGACGGCCCCTCACCCGTGGTGCCGAACGGCACCAGCCCGTCACAGCCCTGCTTGATCAGCGATAGCCCGTGGCTCACCAGCGCCGCGTGGTCGACGTGTCCCTCGGCATCCAGCGGCGTCGGCATGGCGACCCACAGGCCTTGGATCATGTCACTCATGCGCCAGCGTCTCCCTGCAACCGTGGGTCTCGCGGATACGGGGTGTCCGACCCGTGCCGCGAAAGATAGGCTTGGATCGACCGGGAGGGAACATGCTCAAAGGCCTCGATCCATTGCTGACGCCTGATCTGCTGCACGCGCTCGCCGCCATGGGGCATGGCGAGTGCATCGTGCTGGTGGATGCGAATTATCCGGCCAGCCGCGGCCGGCGACGCATCGAATTGCCCGGCGCCGACGCGCCGGCGGCGTTGCGCGCGGTGCTGTCGGTTCTGCCGATCGACGATTTCATCGCGGCCCCGGTGTCGGTGATGCAGGTGGTCGGCACGCCTGACGACGTTCCCCCCGTGGTCGCCGAGCTGAACGCGATGCTGCGCGCGCATGATCTCGAGCCGGCGACGGCGATCGAGCGATTCGCGTTCTATGCGGCAGCCGAGCAGGCCTATGCCATCGTCGCCACCGGCGAGCGGCGGTTCTACGGCAATATTCTGCTGACCAAGGGCGCCATTCCGCCGGAGCCGCGACCATGAGCGGGACCGTGAACGGGCTCCAGATCGGCCCGATCGGCATGGGCGGCGCGCCGCTCGGCAATTTGTTCGCGCCGATCCCGGAAGCACTGGCGTTGGCCACCGTGCAAGCCGGGTGGGACGCGGGCATTCGGCATTTCGACACCGCACCGCATTATGGCGCCGGGCTGTCCGAGCACCGCATGGGCGCGGTGCTGCGGGACTATCCCCGTGACGCGTTCACGTTGTCGACCAAGGTCGGCCGCATGCTGGAGCCTGTACAGGATATCGGCGAGGTGGAGCAGAGTTTTCACCACGCGCTGCCGTTCCGCCGCCGCTTCGATTACTCGGCGGCGGCCACACGGCGCTCGATCGAGGACAGCCTGCAGCGGCTCGGTCTATCGCGCATCGACATCGTCTATATCCACGACGTCGCCGAGGATTGGCATGGCGCCGGGTGGCGGCAGGCGTTCGCCGAGGCGATGGCGGGCGCGGCCCCGACGCTGACCGCGCTGAAGCGCGAGGGCGTGATCGGTGCCTGGGGATTGGGGGTCAATCTGATCGAGCCCTGTCTCGCGGCCCTCGACCAGTCGGAGCCCGATCTGTTTCTGATCGCCGGCCGCTACACCCTGCTGGACCACACCGCGATGGACGCGTTGTTTCCCGCCTGTGCGGCGCGTGGCGTGCGGGCGGTGCTTGGTGGGCCGTACAATTCCGGGCTACTGGCCGGCGGGACGACCTTCGACTACACGACCGCACCCCCCGACATCGCCGCCAAAGCGCAGGCGATGCGGGATATGTGCGCGCGGCACGGCGTGGATCTGAAAGCCGCCGCGTTGCAGTTCTGCGCGGCCCATCCGGTGGTCGCCAGCGTGATCCCCGGGGCGCGCACGCCGGACGAGATGCGGCAGAACGCGGCCATGATGCGGGCACCGATCCCGCCGGATTTGTGGGCCGAGTTGAAAAGCAGCGGCCTGCTGCCGGCACATCTGCCGACGCCATGAGGGTCGATGCGCATCATCATGTCTGGCGGCTCGATCGCGGCGATTACGGCTGGCTGACGCCCGACCTCGCGATCCATCGGGATTACGGGCTCGATGCTCTCAGGCCGCTGCTGGGCGACATCACCGCGACGATCCTGGTGCAGGCGGCGCCGACCGAGGCGGAGACGCGGTTTCTGCTGGAGGTGGCAACCGGCTCCGATGGGCTCGTGCGCGGTGTGGTCGGCTGGACCGATCTCGCCGCCGTCGGGGCAGCGGCGCGGATCGAGATGCTGGCCGCTGATCCGCTGCTGAAGGGTCTGCGGCCGATGCTGCAGGATTTGCCCGACCCAGACTGGATCTTGCGCCCCGAGGTGCAGCCAGGGCTGGCGGCGATGACGCAGGCGGGCCTGCGTCTCGATCTGCTGGTCAAGCCGCACCAGCTGGCGGGGCTGGCGCGGCTGGCGCAGCGGCACCCGGATTTGCCGTGTGTGATCGATCACGGCGCCAAACCGGCGATCGCCGCCGGCGGGTTCGCGCCGTGGGCCAGCGAGATCGCGCGGATCGCCGCCGAGACACACTGGTATTGCAAGGTGTCCGGGCTGTGCACCGAGGCAGCTGCGGGTTGGACTGCGGCCGATCTGCGCCCCTATGTCGCGCATCTGATGGCCTGCTTCGGGGCCGAGCGGCTGATGTGGGGGAGCGATTGGCCGGTGGTGGATCTAGCCGGCGGCTACCGACGATGGCACCAGGTGGCGGCGGAGATGCTGCCCGAAGCGGTGTTCGGGGACACGGCGGCGGGGTTTTACAGGCTGGTTTAGCATAGAGCCAAAAGAAGGCGAACCAAAGAACTTTCATCCATTTAAAACGAGGGGTTTGTTCCCTCTTCCTTAATGGATAAAAGTCTTTTTGCTTCTTTTTCTTCAGAAAAAGAAGATTCTTCTTGTGCTCTATTCCTTCGGCTCAAACGTCATCGCCGCCCCATTCATGCAATACCGCAGACCGGTCGGGCGGGGACCGTCGTCGAAGACGTGGCCGAGATGGCCCTGGCAGCGGCTGCAATGCACCTCGGTGCGCGTCATCAGCAGGGTGCGATCCGTAGTGGTGGCCACACTGCCCTCGATCGGCGCCCAGAAGCTCGGCCAGCCGGAGCCGCTTTCGTATTTGGTATCCGACTCGAACAAGGCCTGGCCGCAGCCGGCGCAGAGAAACTCGCCGGCGCGTTTTTCCGCGTTGAGCGGGCTGGTGCCGGGCCGTTCGGTAGCGTGCTTGCGCAGCACCCGGTATTGCTCGGGGGTCAGCGTCTTGCGCCAATCCTCGTCGGTCAGCGCCTCGGGGGTGGTCTGCGATCCGTTCGGCATGGTGCCCTCCATTTCCGGTGCCCCAGATGTGGCGCGCCGGCTGGTTGGTTCAATCGCCCTGCTAGCTGCAATCTCGCGAGCGATGCTACACCGCATAGCCATGCCATAGCCGTCCCGGTGGAGGCGACAGCGCAGGATCGACGGTGCCGGCACAGCCGACCAAGCCAGGCTTCGCCAGCAGCTTCAGCAACCTCGGCGAACTCCGCTATTTTCTCGCGGCCGCGGTGCCGGCCGGTGTGGCCGAGAGCGCCTTTACGGTGCTGCTCGGGCTGCATGTCTATGAACTGACCCATAGCACGTTGTCGCTCGGCTGGCTGGGGCTTGCCGAGGCGATCCCGGCGATCGGCCTGGTACTGCCCGGGGGACATGTCGCCGACAGCGCCAGCCGGCGGATGGTGGTGACCTCGACACGGCTGGTGCTGGGCTGCCTCGCGCTGGTGCTGGCGATCTGGTCGCGGCATGGCGCGGTCGGGCTGCTGTATGGCGTGGCGTTCGCCGCCGGTGGGGTGCGGGCGTTCGACGACCCCGCAGCGACCGGCCTGGAAGCCGAAATCCTGCCGCCCGGGCGGATGCTGCAGGCGGTCTCGCTGGTCGCCTCGGTATCGCGCGTCAGCAGCCTGGCGGGCCCGGTGCTGGGCAGTCTGCTCTACGCCGCGGCGGGACCGGAAATCACCTTCGCCGCCGTCGCCGGCCTGCTGGCGCTGTCGGCCGCGACCATCCGGTTCGGCATTGCCGGCCGCCCTGCCCCGCCGCCATCCGGCGCCGGCATGCTGACGGCCATCGGCGAGGGGCTGCGCTATGCGTTCTCGCGCCAGGTGATCGTCGGCTCGATGGCGCTCGATCTGTTCGCGGTGTTCTTCGGCGGTGTCACCGGGCTGCTGCCGGTGTTCGCGCTGGATATTCTGCATATCGGACCGGCCGGCGTCGGCCTGCTGCGGGCCGCCCCCGCGATCGGCGCACTGGCGGCGATGCTGGTCACCACGCGCCATCCGCCGCGGCGCCACGCGGGGGCGGCCTTGCACATCGCGATTGCGGGCTTTGGCCTGGGCGTGATCGTGTTCGGGCTGTCGCGCAGCCTGCCGCTGTCGCTGGCGGCGCTGGTGTTCGCGGGGGCGTGCGACGGCACCAGCATGGTGGTGCGCCGCGCGATCGTGCGGCTCGCGGTGCCGGACGCGTTGCGCGGGCGAGTGGCGGCGGTGCGCGGCCTGTTCCTCAGCGCGTCGAACGAGCTCGGCGCGTTCGAGAGCGGCATGGCGGCAAGCCTGCTGGGCAGCGTGCCGGCGGTGTGGGGCGGCGGCGTGATCACGCTCCTGGTGGTCGCGGTGACGGCGTGGCGGGCGCCGCAACTGCGCCGGCTCGACATGACCCACATCGGCTGGGATGGCTACTCGGTATGACCCAATGATGACGGCGGGGGTGACTCCCTGACCGACGCCGATGACGGACCGGGATCGTCGTTGGCCACCGCGGCAACCGGCGCCGGCTCCGGGGTCGGGGCCGGCTCGGTGCGCATGACCACGGTGCGAGTCGGGTTCGGCAGTTCGATGCCGAGCGCCTCGAAGCGCTTCTTGTAGCGCCGGTTGAACTCGCGCTGCACACCCCAGCGGCCGGAATCGGAACAGACGATCTGGCCGACCAGCGTCACCACCGAGCCTTCGACCTTGTCGACACCCCAGAGCTGCAGGTCGCTGCGCATCTTGTCCTTGAAATCCGCCTCGTCGCGCATCTCGAGCGCGATCTGCTTGAGCACCTCGCCGACCGCGTCGGTATCCTCGCGCGCCGACACCATCACGCTGATCGCCGCATTGCCGACACCGCGGTTGGTATTGTTGACGGTGGTGACCGAGCTGAACGGGATCAGATGCACCGAGCCGTCGCCGGCGCGCAGCCGGATGGTGCGGATGGACAGATGCTCGACGGTGCCGGAGACGCCGGCCAGTGTGACGAAATCGCCGACCTGCATGGCACTTTCCAGCAGCAGGAAGATGCCGGTGATGAAGTCCTGCACCAGCTTCTGTGAACCGAAGCCGATGGCGACGCCGAGGATGCCCGCACCGGCGAGCAAGGGCGCGATATTGACGCCGATCTGGCCGAGAATCGTGAGCCCGGCCACCACCAGCACGGTGACCATCAGCGCGGTGCGCAGGATCGGCAGCACGGTGCGCAGGCGCACGGCTTTGCCGACACTGCCGTCCCGCGTCAGCCGCCCGAGATGCTGGTCGATCGCGGCGTTGGCGATCTCCCATATCACCAGGGCGACGACGATGGTGGTGCCGATCGACAGGGTGGCGGCGATCATTTGCTGGCCGATCGCGCTGCCGGTGAGCCACGCGATCGAATCGAGGCCCCAGACCTGGAGCAGGATCACCAGCGCGGTGACGCCGATGGCCAGCGAGATCGCCAATCGGACCACCCGGTAATAGCGGCCGATGCGCGCCTCGATCACGGGGTACCGCGCGATCAGCTCGGGCTTGCCGTGCAGCAGCGTGTCGACGCCGTGCAGCAGGCCGGCGGCCAGCAGGCGGGCCACCACGAGGACCGCGAAACTGCCGAGCCCGACATGCAGCACCTGCTGATAGCCATCGCGCAGATCGGCGGCCCATGCGAGCCACAGCCCGACGATCAGGAAGATCGCCAGCAGATGCCACACACCGGCCACCGCCGACAGCGCGTCGGCCTTGAAGCCGACGCTGCCGCGGCGCGGCCGGATGCGGGCGGCGATCGCCTTGCGGCTCTGCAGGACCACCACGACCAGCACCACGTGATCGACCAGCAGGATCAGCTTCTGCAAGGCCTGGCTCATGTCGTCGTCCATGCCCCAGAGCAGGCCGATCTGGTCCATCGCCTGGCCGAACACCGCGACGCCGGCGAGGATCTGCATGCAGCGCAGAACGTAGCGCGCCGAGGGATCGGGCAGCCGCGCCAGCCGCAGCCGGGGCTCATCGGGCGACACCAGCATCCGGGTGACCGCGCTGATGGCGCCGAACATCACCGCGGCGTTGACCAGACCGAGGACCACCAGACGACCGCTGCCATCGACGGGCAAAGCGATGCCAGGCACCAGATTGCCGACGATGGCGAACGTCGCCACGGGAATGAGGTCGAGCAGCAGCCGCAGCAGCGCGAACGGCAGCAGGCGGATCGGCTGCCAGATGCGCCCCGGCAGACGGCGGATTTTGCCGGGCGGCGGCGGGGCGGTTGGCGTGTCGTCGCTCGACGGAAGCTGGTCGTGGTCGGGCGCGATATCGTCCGCGATCGGCTCGGGATCGGCCTCGGCGTCATCGGCGCTGTCGCCGACATCGGTCGCCTCCTCGGACACATCGGCGGCGGTGGCATTGGGGTCACGCACGCGGGTCCGCGTCGCGGCGTGGACGGCGAGGCGCGTGACGGCCGGGCGCAGGGCCAGCCTGGTCATGCGTCCGGCGCCACCCGCCAGCACCAGCACCGCGATCAGTTCGGCGCTGACCGTCAGCACGGCGCGCGGCGTCGTCGGGTCGGCCATGATGACGCGCGCCCAGATGAGCAGATAGGGCAGCCCGTTGATCAGGCTGCCCATCGAGGCGACGCGCTGGACCAGGACCTGGAACCAGGTCGATACCTGATCGACGATCTGCGGCAGGATGCTGTTGGCGGCCAGCGGGATGGTGGGCTTGGCGGCGACCGGGACGGTGGCGCCAGACGCCGCTGGGACGCCGGCCGTCGGGACCGCGGCGGCAGGGGCTCCGGCGGCGGGGGCTCCGGCGGCGGGGGCTCCGGCGGCGGGGGCGGCCGGGGCCGCAGCAGTTGGGGCGACAGGCGCGTCGGGGGCGATTTTCTCCAGCGCGCGCAAGGTCTCGATCAGCTTGGCGCGCTGGGCGGGATCGTTGAGCACGGCCAGCAGCGACGTCGCCTCCGCCCGCGACAAGGCGGGCTCCGGGGTGGGGGCGGCCGGAGCGGCCGCCCAAGCGGGCGGTCCGGCCAGCATCAGACACGTCGCCACGAGGATTGCGGCGACGATCTTGCGAAGACCGTTCGGCGGGGTCCGCCGCGGCGTCTCGCGCCCGCTCAGGATCGAGCGCCTTCAGACTTTGTTGGCGGCCTTTGACACGGCGGTCGCCTTGGCAGCCGCACGGGCCTGGCGCCGGGCAATGGCGTCGTTGCGCAGATCCTCTGTCGTGACATAGCCCTTATGCTCCTTGTCCACGGCATTATAATGCGCGACGAGCGACTTCATACCCGCCGCCTCCGCCTGTGCCTTCGTCAAATGCCCGTCATGGGTTGTGTTGGCACGGTCGAAGCGCTGTTTCGCCGTCAGCCTCGAGTGCGCCGACGAGGATGGCGCATGCCGGTGCAGGGCCGGTGGGGGCGGCGACGCGGCATCCTCGACCGCTTGCTGCGCCGGCGTTATGCCGGTGGCGGGAGTTTGCGCCGAACCGGGTGTCGCCGCAAATCCGGCGGCGAGTGCCGCCAGGAAGCCGATGGCCGGGGTCATACGCGGGACCGTCATCATACCTACTCCTCGGTTGAATATCCGAGCCTAGGCATGGTGCGTGCAACGCCGCGTGTGCGGCGCGTCAGTTACTCGTTGCAACAACATCACGAATGACATTTATCGCCTCGTCGATCTGCGCTGACGTCACATCGAGATGGGTGCAGGCGCGGCCACGGAAGACGCCCATGGTCGAGAACAGCACGCCGTGCGCCCGCGCCCGCGCCGCCAGCTCGACGGCTGGCAGGCCCGTGCCGGTGGTGTCGAAAAACACCAGGTTGGTCTGCGGCTCCTCAACAATGATGCCCTCGATCTGGGCGAGCCCGCGGGCCAGCGCCCGGGCATTGGCGTGATCCTCGGCGAGCCGTTCGATGTTGTGGTCGAGCGCATATAGGCAGGCGGCGGCGCATACGCCGCCCTGGCGCATGGCGCCGCCGAGCCGCTGCTTCCAGCGCCAGGCGTCGCCAATGAACGTCTCGCTGCCGCACAGCACGGCGCCAAGCGGCGCGCCGAGCCCCTTGGTGAAATCGAGCCACACGCTGTCGTAACCCGCCACCATGTCGGCCGGGCTGATGCCGGCGGCGACCGTGGCATTGGTCAGCCGCGCGCCATCCATGTGGGTGGCCATGCCCTTCTCGTGGGCGAACTCGGCCAGCGCATCGAGCGTCGCGAGCGGCCAGACGCCGCCGCCGCCGAGATTGGCGGTCTGTTCAACCTCCATCAGCGTCTGCGGCGGCGCATTGCGGGTCTTGGAGCGGATCGCCGCCTGCAGGGTCGGCAGATCGAACATCCCGCCGGGGCCGCGCAGCCCCGTGATCTGGGCGCCGGCGAGCGCCGCGGCGCCGCCACCCTCGCTGGTCAGGATATGCGCGGTCTCATGGGCCAGGATCTCGTCGCCAGGGCGACAATGGGTGAGAATGGCGATCTGGTTGCACATGGTGCCGGATGGCAGAAATACGGCCGCCGGCTTGCCCAGCAGCTCGGCCATGCGCTCGCACAGCGCGCGGATGGTGGGATCGGTGCCCATCTGGTCGTCGCCGACCTCGGCCTCCAGCATCGCCGCCTTCATCGCAGCCGTCGGCTTGGTCTGCGTGTCCGAATAGAGATTGACGCGCACCGGCGGCAGACCGGCGACGAACGGCGGGGGCGAATAGGACATGGTCAGCTCCGGCAAATGACGCGCCGCACCAAAGCAGCATCGGGCCCCGGATGCCAGAGCGAGGGAGGCCTGAGCGGGGGAGGCCTGAGCACGTGAGGCCCCGGCACCAAGTCGCCGTCAGTCGTCGCGATGGACGCGTTCCATGCGTTCATGGCGCTCCTGCGCCTCGATCGACAAGGTGGCGATGGGGCGGGCTTCCAGGCGTTTCAGGCCGATCGGCTCGCCGGTTTCCTCGCAATAGCCGTAGCTGCCAGCCTCGATCCGGCCGATTGCCTGATCAATCTTGCTGATCAGCTTGCGGGCGCGGTCGCGAGTGCGCAGTTCCAGGGCCCGATCGGTCTCGACGCTGGCGCGGTCGGTGATATCGGCTTCGTGGATGCCGCCTTCGGACAGGCTGGCCAGGGTGCCGTCGGCCTCACGGAGCAGATCGGCCCGCCAACGCAGCAATTTTTGCCGGAAATACTCGGACTGCTGGGGATTCATGAACTCCTCGTCGTCCGAGGGGCGGTAATCCGGGGGCAGTGTGACCATCATGCGTGGTGATCCTGCGTCATGTCGGCATGACCGAAGTGCGGTCAGGCGGTGCGTCGCGCCGGCTTATAGAGGGGCCTGTGTGTCACGCCAAGGGGATATCGCCGGCCGCCTCATATGGCGGCGTGGCGCGCCAGCTCCACCCGGGCGCGTAGCATGATCGCGTCCATGGTCGCGCGCAGCGTGGGATCGGCGGCATCAGCCCCGTCCTGCGCCAGGATCGCCAGGCGTTCGAGCGGGGCCGTGATCGGGCCGTCGGTCAGCATGGCGCGCTGCAGGGCGGCCAGCGCGTCCAGGATGTCGCGGGCGCGGCGGCGGACGGTGCGGTCGTGGATGGTGTCAGCCCCGGCGTCGACGAGGTCGCCACTTTGCAGCGCCAGCAGCCCGCTCAGCCCCGCGCTGGCGGAGACGGCGGACGGAGCCGCCTCGGCGGCCTCCGCCGCCATGTCTGGACCGCTCACCACGAAGGTGCCCGGTCGGCGGGCGCCTCGCGCGGTGACGCTGGCCGGCGTGGCGGGACCTGGGCCGTCGATCCGGGTCATGCGGGAGCACCAATCGGCCGCGATGGGTCGGACATGGGTCGGCGAGAGGTGCCGCTCGGCAGATGCTGCCTTGTGTGGACTGAGCTGAGGCGGCCTGGAGGGCTGTTTGTGGGTGGCATGGGGTTTGCGATCGCTGTCCTTGCGGGTGGCAAAATGCGGCGTCCCCGCGGGTTGCAAAAAGGCAGCCGACCGATTGGCCGGGCCGGGGCGCGCGTTTCGAGCATGGCAAAACGCCATGGTGGCCAGTGGCGAAAATCGCCACAGCGCCGAGTGGCGAAAATCGCCACAGCGACTGGTGGCGAAAATCGCCACAGCGCCTGGTGGCTCGCTGATGGGCATCGCCGTCCCGATGATCGTTGGAAAAGATTGATACGGACCTACCCGCTGCTGTGCGGTGCCCCTGATCGGAGTTTCGATGATCCCTGGCCTCTGCCGCTTGGTATCCGCCGCGATCCTGCTGGCCTGCGCCGCAATGTCATCGGCAGCGGCCCAGGTGCGGGTGAAGGACATCGCCGACGTGGAGGGGATCCGGGACAACCAGCTGGTCGGCTACGGGCTGGTGGTGGGACTGAACGGCACCGGCGACGCCCTGGATTCCGCAGTGTTCACCCGCGAGTCCCTGATCGCCATGCTGGAGCGTCTAGGCGTGAACACGCGTGACCAGGAGGCCAAGCTGCAGACCAAGAACGTCGCAGCCGTGATGGTGACGGCCAACCTGCCGGCGTTTGCCAGGGTCGGCGGGCGGATCGACATCGCGGTGTCGGCCCTCGGTAACGCCAAGGATCTGACCGGCGGAACGTTGCTGGTGACACCGTTGCTGGCGGCGGACGGCGAGGTCTATGCAGTCGGCCAGGGCGCGCTGGCCACCGGGGCGATCGCCGCCCGCGGCGCCGGCGCGTCGGTGACGCGGGGCGTGCCGACGGCGGCGCGGATCGCGAATGGCGCCACGGTGGAGCGCGAGGTCGGCTACCAGCTGGCCAGCAAGCCTGCGTTGCGGCTCGGCCTGCGCAACCCCGATCTGACCACCGCCCGGCGCATCGCAGAGGCGATCAACCACGCGCTCGGCGGCCGTATCGCGCATGCCGCCGATCCGCGTACCGTGGCGCTGGACCTCGCCGGCCGCGACGTGATCGAGGCGCTCGCCGCCATCGAGGATCTGCGGGTGGAGCCGGACAATGCGGCGATCGTGGTGATCGATGAGGCGAGCGGCACCATCGTGATGGGGGCCAACGTGCGGGTCAGCACGGTGGCGATCGCGCAGGGGAATCTGACCATCCGAGTGACCGAGCGGCCGGAGGTGAGCCAGCCCGCGCCGCTGTCGAACGGCACCACGACGGTGGTGCCGCGTACCAGCATCCAGGTGGATGATGGCGGCGACAAGAAGCTCGGCATCCTGTCGGCGAACGTCACATTGCGCGATCTAGTGGCCAGCCTAAACGCGCTCGGCGTCGGACCGCGCGACATGATCAGCATCCTGCAATCCATCAAGGCCGCCGGCGCGCTGCAGGCCGAGCTGCAGGTGCGCTGATGGGGGCTGCATTGATCCAGCCGGAACAGCCGCCGGACGCCGCCGCGTTGGCGCGGCCCGGTGTGGCCAAGACCTGGAAGGCCGCCCAGGATTTCGAGGCGATGGCGCTGGGCCAGATGCTGGCGCCGATGTTCGATACGGTGGACAGCGCGCGGGGCCCGTTCGGTGGCGGTGACGGAGAAGCCGCCTGGCGGCCGATGCTGACCCAGGAGCTGGCCAAGCGACTGAGCGCGCATGGCGGGCTCGGCCTCGCCGTGCCGGTGTTCCACCAGATGCTGCAGATGCAGGAAGCCCGGAAGGACAAAATGAGATGAGCGAACTCACGCAGGCCGCCGACGCGCTGACCGCGCTGCTGGCGCGCGAGAACCAGGCGCTGGCGGTCCTCGATCTGGTGGCCGCGACGGCGCTGTTCGATGCCAAGCAGCAGGCGACGGCCGCGTTCGTCAAGGCGCAACAAGCCGACAGCGAGCCGCCGTCGCGGGCGCAGTTGCGCCAACTGGACGAGGCGGCGCGGGAAAACCAGCGCCGGCTGGCACACGCGATCGCGGTGCAGGGCCGTCTGATCGGGTTGCTGACACGGACGGCCCCGCGGGCGCTGGCGGGCGCTGCCAACTATGATCGCCGCGGCGCCCCAACGACCACCCGGACGCCGCCGGTGGCACTCTCGGCACGCGCGTGATAGGCGAGATCCGTTTCGGCAGATGGACCCTTCACGATGCGTGTCGCCTTCATCGTCTCCTCCGCCCCGCAACCACCCGGCGGCGGCGCGCGCTATGTTCGCGAAATGGTCGCGGCGCTACGCGGGCTTGGTGAACAGGTCGAGCTGTTCGAGCTGGCGGGGGATCCGGCGGCAGTCGATGCGTTAGGGCCGTCGCTGCCGAAAGACGCCGTGCTGGTGATCGACGGGCTGGCGCTGCCAGGCTTCGCGCGGCTGGCGCATCGGCCGGCGGCGGAACGCTGTGTGGCATTGATCCACCACCCCTCCCCGCTGATCGGCCAGCTGCCGGAGGCCGAGCAGGCCGTGCAGCGTGCGGTCGAACAAGAATTCCTGCAGATCGTGCCACGCATCATCGTCACCGGCGACGACACGGCGGTGCGTCTGGCGTCGGACTATGGCGTCGACCCCGCGCGGATCCGCGTGGTGGCGCCGGGCACGGCGGAGGCCGCGCGGAGCATCGGCTCTGGCGGTCCCGGCTGCGCCATCCTGTCCGTCGGCACCCTGACGCCGCGCAAGGGGCACGCGATGCTGATCGGCGCACTGGCGCGACTGTTCGACCTCGACTGGCACCTCACCATCGTGGGCGATCCGCGTGACGGCGAGTATACGGGAGAACTCGCGGCCCTGATCCGTGAGCTCGATGTGGCGGCGCGCGTCGAGGTCCGCGGCGCGGTCGATGAGGTTGCTTTGGAAAATCACTGGCGTCAGGCCGACCTGTTCGCGCTGGCCAGCCGCTACGAGGCGACCAGTGCGGTGATCGACGAGGCGCTGAAGCGTGGTCTGCCGGTGGCGGTGACGCGCGGGGGAGCCGCGGCCCGCTCGGTGACGCCGGACAGCGGTATCGTGTGCGATCCAGATGACATGGTGACGTTTTCCAAAGCGATCCGCCGGCTGATCTTCGATCTGGCGTTGCGCCGCAGCTGTGCTGAGGCCGCCTGGCAGATCGGCCGGACGCTGCCGGATTGGCCGACGCAGGCACGCGAGCTGGCCACCGCCCTGGCGGGGTTGAACTGAACACGGCGCGGGACGACAGCGGGAGGTATTTCGGGGTTGGCAGGCGAAGGGAAGACGTGTTCTTTCTTGAAAGAAAGAACCAAAGAACTTTTGTCCATTAAAGGTTTATCGTTGTAACCTGCTCGAGTTCATAGGCAAAAGTCTTTTTGCTTATTTTTCATTAGAAAAAGCGGACCTTGCCGTCCGACCTCATCGCAACATCGATAACACTCGCCAGGAGGAAACCGCATCATGCCGTTGCTCGGCTGCATCGCCGACGATTTCACCGGCGCCACCGATCTGGCCGCTATGCTGGTCGGCCAGGGCATGCGCACCGTGCAACTGATCGGCGTGCCATCGGGCGCCACGGTGCCGGCGGACGCCGACGCGATCGTGGTGGCGTTGAAATCCCGCACCACGCCGGCAGGCGAGGCGGTGCGGGAAAGTCTCGCGGCCCTCGCATGGCTGCGGCAGGCCGGCTGCCGGCAGTTTTTCTTCAAATATTGCTCGACGTTCGATTCCACCGAGCAGGGCAATATCGGTCCGGTCGCGGACGCGCTGGTCGACGCTCTCGGCTGCGGTTTCGCACTGGCATGCCCGGCCTTCCCTGCCAACGGGCGCAGCGTGTTTCAGGGCCATTTGTTCGTGGGCAGCGCATTGCTCAACGAAAGCGGGATGGAGCACCATCCGCTGACGCCGATGACCGACGCCAATCTGGTGCGCGTGCTGTCGCGCCAGACCGACCACACCGTGGGGCTGGTACCGTTCGCGGTGGTGCAGCAGGGGTCGGCCGCGATCCGACGCGCGATGACCGGGCTGAAGGAACAAGGTCGCCGCTTCGCCATCGTCGATGCGGTCACCGACGCCGATCTGCGCGCGATCGGCACCGCGGCCGAGAGCCATGCGCTGATCACCGGGGGATCCGGCATCGCCATCGGCCTGCCCGACAATTTCCGCAGAGCCGGTGTGCTGGTGGCGAGCGGCGATCCGGCGGCGTTGCCGGAGGTGGTGGGCCATGCCGCGGTGCTCGCCGGCTCCTGCTCGCGAGCCACGCTGTTTCAAATCGGTACCGCGCGCGCGCATGTGCCGACATTGGCGCTGGATCCCCTGGCGACCCCGGATGCGGCCATGCTGGCCCGGCAGGCGCTGGAATGGGCCGAGGGGAAGCTTGGCGACACGCCGGTGGTGATCGCGGCCTCCGCCGCGCCCGAGCATGTGGCGGCCTTGCAGGAGCGGATGGGACGGGACGCGGCCGGCGCCCTGGTGGAGCAGGCACTCGCCGATATCGCGGAAGGTCTGGTACGCGCCGGCGTGCGCCGCCTAGTGGTGGCCGGGGGCGAGACCTCGGGTGCGGTGGTCGGGCGGCTGGGCATCCGCTCGCTGCGCATCGGCCCCGAGATCGATCCCGGCGTGCCCTGGACCTATGCCGAGGGACCGGGACGGCCGGCAATGCGGCTGGCGTTGAAATCCGGCAATTTTGGTGGGCGCGACTTCTTCCTGAAGGCATTCGCGATGACGCAGACGGCATGACCGAGGCCGCGACACGAGACTTGCTGGTGGCGCTTGGCGGCAGCCTGTTCGCGCGCGGGTTTTCCGTCGGCAGCGCGGGCAACATCAGCGTGCGGCTGCCCGACGGCTATCTGATGACACCGACCAATTCGTCCCTCGGCCGACTCGAAGCCGGGCGTCTGTCCAAGCTCGCCGCAGATTTTACCCATGTTTCGGGTGATCCGCCGTCCAAGGAAGTGTTCCTGCATCGCGCCTTCTATCGCGCCCGCCCGGATGCCGGCGCCGTGGTGCATCTGCACTCGACGATGGCGACCGCCGTCGCCTGCCTGCCCGACATGGATGCCAGCAATCCGATTCCGCCGCTGACACCGTATTTCGTGATGCGCGTCGGTCGGACGATGCCGGTCGTACCCTATTACCGGCCTGGCGACGCCGCGATGGAACCGGCGATCACGGCGGCGGCCCGCGACGCGCGCGCCGTGCTGCTGGCCAACCATGGACCGGTGGTGTCCGGCAAGACTCTGACCGACGCAGTGTATGCCGCGGAGGAGTTGGAGGAAGCCGCCAAATTATTCCTGTTGCTGCGGCAGGACCGGCCGCGCCTGCTGACGGCGGCACAGGTGGATGATTTGTTACGGCAGTTCGGCTGAGCCACCGCAAACGCAAAAAAGGCGCTCCATCACTGGAGCGCCTTATCTTGGTGCCGCGTGTTCCCGATCAGACCGGGGTATCGGACGTCGGCGCGGCGGGTGCCGCAGTCATCGCGGCCTTGCGCGGTGTCGCCTTCTTGGCCGGCATCTTCTTCGGTGCCGCGATCTTCTTGGCGGCCGCCTTCACCGGAGTCTTAGCGACCGGCTTCTTTGCGGCGATCTTCTTCGGCGCGGCGGCCTTCTTGGCGACCGGCTTCTTGGCCACGACCTTCTTCGGCGCGGCGGCTTTCTTCGCGACCGGCTTCTTGGCGACGGCAACCTTCTTCGGCGCGGCCTTCTTGGCGACCGGCTTCTTGGCAACGGCGACCTTCTTCGGCGCGGCCTTCTTGGCAACCGGCTTCTTCGCGACAGCGGCCTTCTTCGGTGCGGCCTTCTTGGCAACCGGCGCCTTCTTCACCGCGACCTTGGCGACCGCGGCCTTGGCCACCTTCTTGGCCGGCGCTTTCGCCACGGCCTTCTTGGCCACCGGCTTCTTGGCAGCGACCTTTTTTGGTGCGGTCTTGGTGGCAGCACGCATCGCCATCGGCTGCGCGCGGGTCTTTAGCGTTTCGTCATTGGTCACGTCTGGTATCTCCTTGTCTGACGTCATGCGATCGGCGTCATATGATTGGCGGGAAGTGGATAGGCTCGGCTACGAACGATTCGAACGAGCAGCTTCGTCTCGGGTTCCGCGAAGGGAGATGTGGCACGGTCGATAAACCCTCGATTGCGTCGTGCCGCAGCGGACCAGACCGGCTCCGGTAGCGCTGCATGAAAGACAATCAGTCTTGCGGCCCATCGACCACACGCTCCCTTGCGCACACACTGGCCGAAGCGCATCGGAACCGTGCGAATCGGAAATGCATGTGCTGTTGATCGCTATCCGCTGTCTCGCCGCCGCGTGTCAATAAAAAGCAATCACCGTATCATGATTTTATGTAAAAAAAACCGCCACAGTTCCAAGGAACTGCGGCGAGGTATTCGTTTCAGCCTGATGGGACCGGCATCTTCCGCAAGAGACTGGTGATTTTGTGACCGCCACCGCGGATAGACAAATCAGGCGCGTCGCGGCAATGGCGCATCAGGCGCGTTGCGCCAATGGCACGTCAGGCGCGTCTGCGCCAATGGCACGTCAGGCGCGTCTGCGCCAATGGCACGTCAGGCGCGTTGCGCCAGTGGCACGAACGAAAGATCCTCCGGACCAACATAGTTCGCTGACGGGCGGATGATCTTGTTGTCGATGCGCTGCTCGATCACATGCGCGCTCCAGCCCGAGGTGCGGGAGATCACGAACAGCGGGGTGAACATCGCCGTCGGCACCCCCATCATGTGGTAGGAGACCGCGCTGAACCAGTCGAGGTTGGCAAACATCCGCTTGGTATCAGCCATCACCGCCTCGATGCGGTCGGCGATGTCGAACATCCGCATGGCACCCGCCTCCTGGGAAAGACCGCGCGCCACCTCCTTGATCACGTGATTGCGTGGATCGGCGATGGTGTAGACCGGATGGCCGAAGCCGATCACCACTTCCTTGGCGGCGACCCGGGCACGGATATCGGCCTCGGCCTCATCGGTGGTGGCGTAGCGCTTCTGGATCTCGAAGGCGACCTCGTTGGCGCCGCCATGCTTGGGTCCGCGCAAAGCGCCGATGCCGGCGGTGATCGCCGAATACATGTCCGACCCGGTGCCCGCCACCACCCGACAGGCGAAGGTCGAGGCATTGAACTCATGCTCGGCATAGAGATTGAGCGAGACATGCATCGCCTTGACCCACGAGGCGCTGGGCTTGCTGCCATGCAGCAGATGCAGGAAGTGGGCGGCGATGGTGTCGTCGTCGGTCTCGACGTCGATGCGCCGGCCGTTCTGCGCATAATGATACCAATAGAGCAGCATCGAGCCGAGCGAGGCCATCAGCCGGTCGGCGATGTCGCGAGCGCCGGCCATGTTATGGTCGTCCTTCTCAGGCAGCGTACAGCCGAGGGCGGACACGGCGCTTCGCATCACATCCATGGGATGGGCCGCGGCGGGGATCGCCTCGAGTGCCGCGCGCACCGCGGCGGGCAGGCCACGCAACGCGCGCAGCTTGGCTTTGTACGCGGCCAGCTCGGCCGGGTTCGGCAACCGGTCATGCACCAGCAGATGCGCGATCTCCTCGAACTCGCAGCTCTGCGCGATATCCAGGATGTCGTAGCCACGGTAGTGCAGATCGTTGCCGGTGCGCCCGACGGTGCACAAGGCGGTGTTGCCCGCCGGCACGCCGGACAGTGCCACCGACTTCTTGGGCTTGTTGATGATCTCGCTCATGCGCTTGGTTCCCCAGAGGAGGCTGTTTCTTCAGGCTAAAAGATGCCGGGCTTGCCTTGCGCGAGCGTGCCCGCGGGCAGTGCGACGTTCAGCCGATGCAGCTCGCCAGCCGGTAGTCGGGCCACATCCTGCACGGCGTCGAGAAAGCGGTTGGCCTCGCGCGTCGAGATGATGCCGTCGGTCAGCGTGCGGAACTTGCCGATATAGTCGGCGCGGGCGAACGGCCGCGCGCCCAGCGGATGGGCGTTGGCCACCGCCAGCTCATCCACCAGCGTGCTGCCGTCGCGCATGATCACCTCGATGCGGCCGCCGAACGCCAACTCGTTCGGGTCGCGGGTGTGGTAGCGGCGCGTCCACTCGGCATCCTCACGGGTTTCGATCTTGTGCCAAAGCGCCATTGTGTCGCGCCGCCCGGCGCGCTTCGGCGCGTAGCTATCGACATGGTGCCAGCTGCCGTCCTGCAGAGCGACGGCGAGGATATACATGATCGAGTGATCCAGCGTCTCGCGGCTGGCCTTCGGGTCCATCTTCTGCGGATCGTTGGCGCCGGTGCCGATCACATAATGAGTATGATGGCTGGTATGCAGCACGATCTTCTCGATCGCGCCGAGATCGGCGATCCGCTCGCGCATGCGGAACGCCAGATCGATCAGCGCCTGGCTCTGATATTCGGCGCTGTGCTCCTTGGTATAGCTGTCGAGGATGGCGCGCTTGGCCTCGCCCGGCGCGGGTAGCGAGATTTGGTAATGCGCGTCGGGACCATCGAGCAGCCAGGCGACCACGCTGTCCTCGCCTTCATAGATCGGGCTCGGCGCGCCCTCGCCGCGCATCACCCGGTCGACCGCCTCGACCGCGAGCTTGCCGGAATGCGCCGGGGCATATGCCTTCCAGCTGCTGATCTGCCCCTTGCGGGATTGCCGCGTGGTGAAGCTGACATGCACCGCCTGTTGCACGGCCTGGTAGATCAGTTCCTGCTTCAAGCCGAGCAGCGTGCCGATGCCGGCGGCCTGGGCGGGACATAGGTGGGCGATGTGGTCGATCTTGTGCTCATGCAGGCAGATCGCACGCACCAGGTCGATCTGGATCTCATAGCCGGTGGCGATGCCGCGAATGAGGTCACGGCCGGAGCGGCCCATCGCCTGAGCCACCGCCAGGATCGGCGGGATGTTGTCACCGGGGTGCGAATAGTCGGCGGCGAGGAAGGTGTCGTGCATGTCGAGCTCACGCACCGCGGTGCCGTTCGCCCACGCCGCCCATTCCGGACTGACGGTCTTGCTGGCGGGAACCCCGAACACATTGGCCGCCGCCTTGCGCGGATGCCCGAGCGCCATGTCGCGCGCCGACACCACCGGGCGGCGGTTGATCGCGGCGATCGCGACGGCGGCGTTATCGATGATCCGGTTGACGATCATCTCGCTGACATCCTTGGTGACCGCGACACGATCAGCGGCCACGCCGGCGATCTTCCAGGCCAACTGGTCTTCACGGGCGAGCGGGGTCTTGGACGGGTACACCTTGAGGTCGTGCAGCTTCATGCTGGTTTCCTTGTTGTGGGCGGCGCACCCGGGATTGGCGACGCGACGCCTGCGGTCTAGCCTGCGGACTTTCCTAATGTCGCGCGCCGGTCCCGGCAAGCGTACCCCCCTCTTCCACGCAAGGATGCATATTGGTGTCTGACGTCTTCGATCGGGTTTATCTGGGTGACGTCGTCACCGCCTCCGAGATCATCAAGAGCGGCTTTGTCGCGATCGCCGGCGAGCGGATCGCAGCGGTGGGCCAGGGCGAGCCGCCACCGGCCCACGCGCTGATCGACCATAGCGGCAAGATGATTTTCCCCGGCCTGGTCGATGGCCACATGCATACGTCCTCCGCAATCGGCTGGGCCGGGATCGAGGGCTCCACCCGCAGTGCCGCGGCCGGCGGTGTCACCACCTGTGTGGACATGCCCTATGACGTGCCACAGGCGGTGACCGACGCCGAGGTGTTGGCGGACAAGATCGGTTGGGTGGAACGCACCGCCCATGTGGATGTCGCGCTGTATGGCACGATCCGCAAGATCGGCGGGGTGGAAGCGATCGCCGGGCTGGCGGCGGGCGGCGTCAGCGCCTTCAAGCTCTCCACTTATGAGTATGACGCGGTGCGGTTTCCGCGCATCGACCATCCGACGATGGTGGCGGCGTTCAGCGAGATTGCCAAGACCGGGTTGATGGTCTCGGTGCACAACGAAGACCAGGAGCTGGTCGAGCGACTGACCGAACAGGCGCGCGCCGCCGGGCAGACCGATGCCATCATGCATTGTCGCACCCGGCCGCCGCTGGCTGAGACGATGGCCGATCTGGAGATTTTCGAGATCGGCATGGCGACGGGCGCGCATGTCCACATGGCGCATTCCTCGCTCGCGCGCGGCTTCGATATCGCCGCGGCGTTTCGCGGCATGGGTGGGCAGACCACCGGCGAAGCCTGCATCCAGTATTTGTGCATGACCGAGGAGGACATCGTGCGACTGGGCGGGCGGGGCAAATGCAACCCGCCGTTCCGCACCAAGGACGAGGTGGAACGCATGTGGCACAGTCTGCAGGCCGACCAGATCGCCTATGTCTCGACCGACCACGCGCCGTGGCCGGCCGATCGCAAAGGGTCACCGGACATCTTTGCCAATGGCGCCGGGCTGACCGGACTGCAGTCGTTCGCGCCGCTGATGTTCACGTTGCTCGACGAGCGCGGCCTGTCACCGACGCTGATGGCGACCTATTGCGCCGAACGCAGCGCCAAACTGCACGGGCTGTATCCGCGCAAGGGCACGCTGCGGGTCGGGAGCGACGCCGACCTGCTGGTGATGGAGCGTGCCGATTACCTGTTCGACGAAGCCAGCATCGAGGATCGGGAGGCGATGCGGTGGTCGCCCTATCATGGTCGGCGGATGCGCGGGCGCGTGGTGGAGACGGTGTTGCGGGGCACCACGATCTGGGACGGCAAGCAGGTGTTGGCGGTCCCGGGCACCGGCAGCTTCATTCGGCGGGAGACGCACTGACATGGCCCGTATCATCACGGTGGGCGCGGCCCAGCTCGGCCCGATCCAGAAGAGTGAAGGGCGGGACGTCGCGGTTGGCCGCATGATCCGGCTGATGGAGCGGGCGCATGCCCGTGGCGTGCAGCTTGTGGTGTTTCCCGAGCTGGCGCTGACGACGTTCTTTCCGCGCCATTATCACGAGGATATCGCGGCCGCCGACGGCTGGTTCGAGCAGGCGATGCCGTCCAACGCGACGGCGCCGTTGTTCGAGGCGGCCAAGCGATTGGGCATCGGATTTCATCTGGGCTACGCGGAAAAAGTACACGAAGCCGACGAGACCGGCGTGGTGCGCGCGCGACGCTTCAACACCGCGATCCTGGTCAGCCCGGCCGGCGACATTCTGCTCAAATACCGCAAGATCCATCTGCCGGGGCACGCGGAGTACGAGCCGCAGCGGAAGGTGCAGCATCTGGAAAAGCGTTATTTCGAGGTCGGCAATCTCGGCTTTCCGGTGATCCGCGCGCCGATGGGTGAGCTCGACGGGATCAACATGGGGATGATGATCTGCAACGACCGGCGCTGGCCGGAAGCGTGGCGGGTGCTGGGTCTGCAGAGCGTCGAACTGGTGCTGCTGGGCTACAACACGCCGAGCATCAACCAGGATGCCAAAGGCTTCGAGGCGCATCATCTGCGCGTGTTCCACAGCCATCTCTCAATCCAGGCGGGTGCGTATCAGAACGCCACGTTCGCGGTCGGGGTGGCGAAGGCGGGCATCGAGGATGGCTGTGAGTTGTTCGGCCATTCGATCATCGTCAATCCGCAGGGCGAGATCATGGCGCAGGCGACCAGCTGGGATGACGAGCTGATCACGGCTGATTGTGATCTGGACATGTGCACGCTGGGTCGCACGACGATCTTCGCATTCGACAAACACCGCCGCCCCGAAGCCTACGGCCCCATCACCGCACAGGTCGGCGCGACGCCCCCTGCGACATGGACCAGGCCATGAAAGTTTCTTGGTTATTTTTTCAAAAAAGAAGCAAAAACCTTTATGACATAAGAGTGGGGATAGTGATCGACAGGGCTTGAGCGGCGGCGGCCTGGCAGGGCTCGATGACGGGGACACCGACCGCGTCCTCCACCGCGCGGCGGTGATGGGCCATGCCGGTGCAGCCGAGGATCACCACGTCGGCGCCGGCGGCAACCAGGTCGCGCGCGGCGGTGATCAGCCGGGCACGGGCGGCGGCGGGGTCGAGCAGCGTTTCCATGCTGACATCGAGCGCCACCTCGGCGGCAAGGCCGCGTTCGGCGCCGATCGCCCGGAGTGCCAGCCTATGCCGCGCCTTGGAGGCCTCGACCAGCGCGATCACGCCGAACCGCTCGGCCCGCGCCAGGGCCGCGGTGACCGCGCAGCGGAACACGCCCAGTACTGGCCGGTCGGTGCTGGCGCGCGCCGCCTCGATGCCGGGGTCCGACGCGCAGGCGATGACGTAGATGTCGGCGGGATGGTGCCCGATCAGGCGGCAGAGCGGCTCGACCACCTGATGCCAGTCTCGCCAGGAATAGATGGCTGGGGGGCCTTCCGCGAGGGTCAGCACCTCGAAATCCGCACCGCCCGGCAGGCGGAATGGCGCGATGGCCGCTGCTATGCCGTCGCTACAGGCGATCGAGTGATTCGGGTTGATGACGGCGACGCGGGGGAACGAGCTATAGGGCATGCGAAACTCTTGATCCCGGACGCCCCACTGATCAAGTAATGGTGCATCGCAGCGGCCAGGCGCGCTGTCCCGCCATGCCGCGACAAGAAAGCAAGCCCCGTGCCCGACACACCGATACCCCATCATACCACCGCCGATCTGCCCCCGCGCACCTGGGAGCCGGACCGCGCGGCGATCCGGGCAACGCTGCCGCCATTGCCGACGGCGCTTGGGCGGGGTCTGCTGGGGCGCTGCCCGTCCTGCGGCCGTGGCCAGATTTTCCACGGCTACCTAACGGTGGTGACGGAATGCCGCGTGTGCGCCGCCCCGCTTGGCCTGGCGCGCGCCGATGACGCGCCGCCGTATTTCACCATCCTGATCGTCGGCCATGTCGTGGTGGGCGGTATGCTGATGCTGGAGAAGGCGGCGCATCCGGCGATGTGGGTGCAGACCGCCGTCTGGGTGCCGATGACCATCATCCTGTCACTGGGGCTGCTGCGCCCGATCAAGGGCGCCACCGTCGGGCTGATGCTCAAACTGGGAATGCTCAAGTCCGATACGGATGAGTGAGACCGCGACCCGCCGGCTCGCGCTGATCACGCTGGAAGGCGAGGCGCTGACCCGCCTGTCACCGCTACAGGAGGCCGATCGGGCGCAGGCGGTGGCTGATCTGCAGGCCGAGAACAGTTTTACGCCGTTGCGCGGCGGGGGACCGATGGAGACGGGCCCCTATGGCTTGCGCCTGTCCATCCAGGAGGGTCGACTGGTGTTCGACATCAGGCGGGCCGATGACAGCAAACTGCACCTGATCGCGCTGGCGTTGGGCCCGTTCCGCGGGCTGATCAAGGATTACGACATGCTGGTCGAGAGCTACATGACCGCCGTCGCGGAAGGTCGCGAGGCGCGCATCCAGGCCATCGACATGGGACGACGCGGCCTGCATAACGAGGGCGCCGCGCTGATGACCGAGCGGCTCGCCGGCAAGATCGAGATGGATTTCGAAACCGCGCGGCGGCTGTTCACCCTGGTTTGCGTGCTGCACCAGCGGGTGTGATACGCGGACGGGTCGGGAACAAAGGCGCGGCTTCATGAAGATCGATGGTACCCCTTACCGCAGCGTATGGGTCGACGAGCAGGATGGCTGGTCAGTTCGGCTGATCGACCAGACCCGGCTGCCTTGGGCGCTGGATATCCTGCGGCTGACCGATGTCGCGGGCGTGGCGCACGCGATCCGCTCGATGCAGGTGCGCGGCGCGCCGCTGATCGGGGCCGTCGCCGCCTACGGGCTGTGTCTCGCGGTACGGCGTGACGCGGGCAGTGCAGCCATGGAGCGCGACGCCGCCATGCTGGCCGAGACCCGTCCGACCGCGATCAATCTGCGCTGGGCGATCGAGCGCATGCTGACCCGGCTGCGCAATACGCGCGAGGCCGACCGCGTCGTCGCGGCCTACGACGAGGCCGCCGCGATCGCCGATGAGGACGCCGATCAATGCGCCGCGATCGGGCGGCACGGCGCGCCGTTGATCGCCGAGATCGCCGAGCGCACCGGGCGGCGGGTGAATGTGCTGACCCACTGCAATGCCGGCTGGCTCGCCACGGTCGACTGGGGCACCGCCCTGGCGCCGATCTACACCGCCTTCGAGCGCGGCATTGACCTGCATGTGTGGGTGGACGAGACACGACCGCGCAACCAAGGGGCGGCCCTGACCGCCTATGAGCTCGGCAAGCACGGGGTGGCGCATACCGTGATCGCCGACAATGCCGGCGGCCACATGATGCAGCACGGCGACGTCGACCTGGTGCTGGTCGGCACCGACCGGGTGACCCGAATTGGCGATGTCGCCAACAAGATCGGCACCTATCTCAAGGCGCTGGCGGCACGCGATAACGACGTGCCGTTCTGGGTGGCGGTGCCGTCCTCGACGATCGATTGGACAACGTCCGACGGGTTGCGGGACATCCCGATCGAGGAGCGCGCGACCACCGAAGTGACCACGATGACCGGGCGGGCGCTGGATGGCACGATCACGACGATTCGGGTGGTGCCAACCGGCAGTGCGGCCGCAAATCCGGCGTTCGACGTCACGCCGGCGCGGCTGGTGAGCGGGCTGGTGACCGAACGCGGGCTCTGCGCGGCCTCCGAGGCGGGGCTGCTGACGCTGTTTCCGGAGCGCGCCGCGGTCGCCGGTTGACTGCCCCACATTACAACTCACGAAACCGTCAACAAAAGGCTTGCCGTTCCCCCGCATCGCGTCAGAGTGAGATGACGAACAGGTAATGTTGGGCCTGTCGGGGAGATGCCGGGACGCAATGGGCGAATTCTGGGCGCAATGGGGCGGGTTCGCCTACGTCGGAGCGGCCGGGTGGGCGTTCTTCGAGGGTGAGACGTTCGTGTTGCTGGCGGCCGCCGCGGGGCGTGCCTCGGCGGCGATCAATCCCTGGCTTCTTATGCTGTGTGTCTGGTTCGGGTCGTTCGCTGGTGATCAGCTGTGGTTCACGCTGGGTCGGCGCTATGGCGCGAAGGTGGTACGCCGCATTCCCGGTGCGCCCCGTCGCATGGCCCAGGCGACACAGTTTCTCGACCGGTTCGGCGTGGCCTTCGTGCTGTCGTTCCGCTTCGCCTACGGCGTGCGCAACGTGGCCGC
>Ga0116226_10000190_pt1 | contig 48366 bp, 47 predicted proteins | sample S1TSphfallax_FD_89692 | JGI IMG/M metagenome (GOLD analysis project Ga0116226, IMG submission 89692) | Host-associated microbial communities from peat moss isolated from Minnesota, USA - S1T2_Fa - Sphagnum fallax MG | ecosystem: Host-associated > Plants > Peat moss > Unclassified | place: USA... | reverse complement strand
TGTAGGTCTGCAACACCCGCTGCACGTCGCGGGCGACCTGGTAATGCTCGTCGCCGACGATGCGCGGGTCGAGCGCGCGGGAGGTCGAGTCGAGCGGGTCCACCGCCGGGTAGATGCCAAGCTCGGCGATCTGGCGGGACAGCACGGTGGTCGCGGCCAAGTGCGCGAACGAGGTGGCGGGAGCCGGGTCGGTCAGGTCGGCGGCGGGCACGTAGATCGCCTGCACCGAGGTGATCGAGCCCTTCTTGGTCGAGGTGATCCGCTCCTGCAAGGCGCCCATGTCGGTGGCGAGCGTCGGCTGATAGCCCACGGCCGAGGGGATGCGGCCGAGCAGCGCCGACACCTCCGCGCCCGCCTGGGTGAAGCGGAAGATGTTGTCGATGAAGAACAGCACGTCCTGGCCTTCGTCGTCGCGGAAATACTCCGCGACCGACAGGCCGGACAGCGCCACGCGGGCACGCGCGCCCGGCGGCTCGTTCATCTGGCCGTAGACCAGCGCCACCTTCGAGCCCTCGGTGCTCCCGTCGTCGGCGAGCTTGATGACGCCGGCGTCGATCATCTCGTGATACAGGTCGTTGCCTTCGCGCGTCCGCTCGCCGACGCCGGCGAACACCGAGACGCCGCCGTGGGCTTTCGCGATGTTGTTGATCAGCTCCTGGATCAGCACCGTCTTGCCGACGCCGGCGCCGCCGAACAGGCCGATCTTGCCGCCCTTCAGGTAGGGGCAGAGCAGATCCACGACCTTGATGCCGGTGACGAGAATTTCGGCCGAGGCGGCCTGATCCTCGAAGCTCGGCGCGTCGCGATGGATCGGGAAGCGCTGCTTGGCGTTGATCGGGCCGCGCTCGTCGATCGGATCGCCGATCACGTTCATGATGCGGCCCAGCGTCTCCGGCCCGACCGGGACGGAGATCGGCGCGCCGGTGTCCAGCACCTCGTTGCCGCGCACCAGCCCGTCGGTGCTGTCCATGGCGATGCAGCGGACGGTCTTTTCGCCCAGTTCCTGCGCCACTTCCAGCACCAGCTCGCGATCGCCGATCTTGGTCTTAAGCGCGTTCTGGATGAACGGCAGGTCGCCGTCGAACTGCGCGTCCACGACGGCGCCAAGGACCTGAGTCACGCGCCCGACGTTGTTGCTGGCCATAGAGATGGTCCCCTGTTTAGCGGATCGTCAGACGGCTTCGGCGCCGGAGATGATCTCGATCAGTTCCTTGGTGATGTTCGCCTGCCGCGCGCGGTTGTAGTTCTGCGAAAGCCGCTTGATCATGTCGCCGGCGTTGCGCGTGGCGTTGTCCATCGCGGTCATCTGCGCGCCATAGAAGCCGGCGGCATTCTCCAGCAGCGCGCGATAGATCTGGATCGCCAGATTCTGCGGCAGCAGCCGCGCGAGGATCGTTTCCTCGTCCGGCTCGAATTCGTAGACCGCCTTCGGGCCGGCCGTGTCTTCCGGCTTCACGGGCGGAACGGGCGCCGGGATCAGTTGGGTCTCGGTCGGCACTTGCGAGATCACGGAGGCGAAGCGGTTGTAGACCAGCGTGCAGACATCGAACTCGCCGGCTTCCTGCATCGCGATGATGCGCTCGGCAATGGCGTGCGCATCCGCGAAGCCGATGCTCTTTCGGCCGGCGAAGCTGACATCGCCGACCAGCTTGTCGCCGAGTTCGCGCTTCAGGTAGTCGCGTCCCTTGCGGCCGACGGCGAGAATTTTCACCGTCTTGCCCTCGGCCTCCAGCCGCCGTGCGACGCCGCGCGCCAGCCGGCCGACGGAGGAGTTGAAGGCGCCCGCGAGGCCACGGTCGCCGGTGACGGGCACCAGCAGATGCACGCGATCCTTGCCGTTGCCGACGAGCAGCTTCGGCGCGGTCGGGCTGCCGGCGACGTTGGCGGCCAGCGAGGCGAGCATCCGCTCCATCCGCTGCGCATAGGGCCGCGCCGCCTCCGCCTGCGTCTGCGCGCGCCGCAGCTTCGACGCGGCCACCATCTTCATCGCGCTGGTGATCTTCTGCGTCGACTTCACGCTGGCGATACGCATACGGAGCGTTTTCAGGCTGGGCATCTATGCGGTCCCGTCGGTCTTGCGGTGCGGAGTCTCAGGCGAACGCTTTCACGAAGCCCTCGAGGAACGCGATCAGCTTCTTTTCCGTCTCCGACTTGATCTCCCGGTCCGTGCGGATCGCGTCCAGGATCGCGGGTTCGCGGGAATGCAGTTCGCTCAGCAGTTGCTTCTCGAACGCGCCGATCTTGCCGACGTCGATGCTGTCGAGATAGCCGCGCACGCCGGCGAAGATCGCCACCACCTGCTCCTCGACCGGAACCGGCTTGTATTGCGGCTGCTTCAGCAGTTCCGTCAGGCGCGAACCGCGCGCGAGCAACTTCTGCGTCGAGGCATCGAGGTCGGAGGCGAACTGGGAGAACGCCGCCATTTCCCGGTATTGCGCGAGTTCCAGCTTGATGCGCCCGGCGACCTGCTTCATCGCCTTGATCTGCGCGGACGAACCCACGCGGGACACCGACAGGCCCACGTTCACGGCGGGGCGGATGCCCTTGAAGAACAGCTCCGTCTCCAGGAAGATCTGGCCGTCGGTGATGGAAATGACGTTGGTCGGGATGTAGGCCGAGACGTCGCCGGCCTGCGTCTCGATCACCGGCAGCGCCGTCAGGCTGCCCGCGCCGAGCGCGTCCGACATTTTCGCGGCTCGTTCCAGCAGGCGCGAGTGCAGGTAGAACACGTCGCCCGGGTACGCCTCGCGGCCCGGCGGGCGGCGCAGCAGCAGCGACATCTGGCGATAGGCGACCGCCTGCTTGGAGAGGTCGTCGTAGAAGATCACGGCGTGCATCGCGTTGTCGCGGAAATACTCGCCCATCGTGCAACCGGTGTACGGGGCGAGGAACTGCATCGGCGCCGGGTCCGACGCGGTGGCGGCGACGACGATGGAGTATTCCATCGCGCCGTTTTCCTCGAGCGTGCGCACGAGCTGTGCGACGGTGGAACGCTTCTGCCCGATCGCGACATAGATCGTGTACAGCTTGCGGCTTTCGTCGCCGCTGGCGTTGATCGCCTTCTGGTTCAGGATCGTGTCGATGATCACCGCCGTCTTGCCGGTCTGGCGGTCGCCGATGATCAGTTCGCGCTGGCCGCGCCCGATCGGGATCAGCGCGTCGATCGCCTTGATCCCGGTCTGCATCGGCTCATGCACCGACTTGCGCGGGATGATGCCCGGCGCCTTCACCTCGACGAGGCGGCGCTCGGCGGCGTCGATCGGGCCCTTGCCGTCGATCGGCTGGCCGAGGCCGTCGACGACGCGGCCGAGCAGGCCCTTGCCGACGGGCACATCGACGATGCGGCCGGTGCGGCTGACCGTGTCGCCCTCGCGGATCGTGCGGTCGTCGCCGAAAATCACGACGCCGACGTTGTCGGTTTCCAGGTTCAGCGCCATGCCCTTCAGGCCGGCACCGGGAAACTCGACCAGTTCGCCTGCCATCACGTTCTGCAAGCCGAACACGCGGGCAATGCCGTCGCCGACGGAAAGCACCTGGCCGGTCTCGGCGATGTTGGCCTCGGTGTCGAAGGAAGCAATCTGCTTCTTCAGGATTTCCGAGATCTCGGCCGGGCGGATATCCATCTCAGGCGGCTCCCTTCATGGCGTATTGCAGGCGCTGCAAGCGGGATTTCAGGCTGGAATCGAACAGCCGGGCACCGATGCGGACGACGAGGCCGCCGAGCAGGCTCGGGTCGATGCTGGTCTGGATGTCGACATTGCCGTATCCGGCTTCGATCAGGCGGGCACGCAGTTGCTGGACCTGCACGTCGCTCAGCGGGTGCGCGGACTGGACATGCGCCACGATCACGCCGCGCTTCGCGGCGACGAGGGCGGCGAAGGCGCGAATGATGGCGCGCAGCGCGCCCTGCCGGCGGTTGGAGATCACGACGCCGACGAAATCCTGTACGATCTTGCCGAACCCCTGTTCCACCAGCACGGCGTGCGCGGCTTTCAGGGATGTCTGGACGTCGATCAGCGGACTGTCGAGCAGGCGGCGAAGGTCGGAATTGTCGTCGATCAGCCGGCCGAGGGCATCGAGCTGCTCGACGACAAGGTCGATCGCGTGCTCGTCGTCGGCGTGGGAATACAGCGCGGCGGCGTAGCGCTCGGCCACACCCCCACTGCTCGAAACTGTCGTGCCGGCAGACGCCACGATCGGGAATTCCCTCTTTGGGCCGCGCACGACGGCCGCCGTTCTGGCCCGGCAAACCGCCGGGGCGGCGCGGTGCTACCATGCGTCCTGACAGGGCGCAACACGCGGCGGCCGTAGAATTTCGCGGTTGCGTGAGGGGCGCCGGCTCAGGGCGCGATCACCCGCAGCGCGGTGGCGCCGGCCGCGAGCACCGCGCGCAGGTCGGCCTCGGCGAGCGCCACGCAGCCTTCGGTCGGCGCGTAGCCGGGGCGGGCGACGTGCAGGAAGATCGCCGAGCCGCGCCCTCGCTCGACCGGCGCGTCGTTCCAGCCGAGCACGGCGACGATGTCGTACAGCCCGTCGCGCCGCCACAATTCCTCACAGCGCGCCGGATGCGGCAGCGTGACCAGACGGTTGTAGTCGGGGTGGCCGGCATCGTCGCACCAGCCATCGGTCTCGGCGATCGGCTCGCGCGGGAGGCCGGTCCGCGGGATCGCGGTGCGGTCGGCACGATACAGCACGCGGCGGAGGGGAAGCAGCCCGGCGGGCGTCGCGCCGTCGCCCTCCTGCTTCTGCCCGCTCACGCCGCTGCGCCCGAGGGCGCATCGAAACATCTGCGCGCCGAGCAGCAGCCGACCGTCCGGGAAGACCTGGGCTTCGAGCGGCGGTGCCGGCATCAGCCGAGCAGATGGCCGAAGCGCGCCGCCTTGGTGGCGAGGTAGCCGTTGTTGACGCCGTTCGGGGCGAAGGCGTGCGCCTCGCGATGCACGACCAGCCCGCAGGCGGCGAGCGCCGCGACCTTGTCGGGGTTGTTGGTCAGCAGCCGGACCTCGCGCAGGCCGAGTTCCTCCAGCATCGTCGCCGCGACCAGGAAGGTGCGCTCGTCGGCACCCCAGCCGAGCGCGCGGTTGGCATCCAGCGTATCGAGCCCGCGATCCTGCATCGCGTAGGCGCGCAGCTTGTTCACCAGCCCGATGCCGCGCCCTTCCTGCGCCAGATAAAGCACGACGCCGGCACCGTCCGCCGCGATGCGCTTGATCGCGCCGCGCAGTTGCGGGCCGCAGTCGCAGCGCAGGCTGCCGAGCAGGTCGCCGGTGAAGCATTCCGAGTGCAGCCGGACCAGCGGCGGGGTGGCCGCGTTTTCCGGCCGCCCGACGACGATCGCCAGATGCTCGATGCCGGCGTCGGGACCACGGAAGGCGACGACGCGGGCATCCGGCGCGTCCTGCAACGGCACCTCGGCCTCGGCCACGCGAACCAGGCCGGCGGCGATTTGCACCGGGTAGGTCAGCACGTCGGCGGCGGCCACCCCGAGCAGCGAAAGATCGGCGGCCCGCTCGGCGCCGCCGGTGCGCACCGGCGCCACGATCACCGCCGGCAGCAGCCGCGCCAGCTTCGCCAGGGCCAGCGCCGCCCCGGCCAGCGCAGGCGCCGGCCCGACGGTCCTGTCGGCTGTGATCAGTTGCTCCGCGGTCGGGTCGGCGAGGCTGCGCAGCGACGCCGGCTCCAGCAGCGCGCGCGGCAGGGCCAGCGCGACGGCGGCGACCCCCTGCTCGATGGGGCGGCGCAGCACCGCCGCCGCGCGGGCCGGGGCCAGCAGCAGGACCGGGGCCGCGCCGGCGATCGCCGCGAACTCGCCGAGCCCCCGCGCCCCCGCCGTTTCCGCCGGGATGACGATCAGGGTGTCCTCCCCCTCCAGCAGCACCGGCGTGCCGCGCCGCAGATCGGCGACCGCGCGATGCACCGCACGCAGCCGCAGGACCAGCGGGTCCGGCGTCATACCCGGCTCCATCGGCGTGGCGGCAAGGCGGGAGAGGGCGTGTTCGCGAGGGGTCACGTGGGTCATGTGATCACAAATAGGTGTCGTTTGCCCAGAGCGCGACCGCACTCTGGCGGAAATCCGCCACCATTGTACGCAAGGCCGGGCTTCACCCGCTGCAATCGTGACGTTCGCACGGAAACCCCCTATGCTTCAGCGTCGCGGAGATGTGTGCGCCTTGAACACCGGCAAGGCGATCTCCACGATAATGTGCGCGGTCGGGCTGCTCCGGCGACGCGTGTGGCGTGCCTTTGCAATGAAGGAAATTTGAATGTCCGGCGAGCGCCCTATCCTGATCGTTGACGATGATCCCGGCCTTCGCAGCATGTTGGCCGAGCAGCTTGGTGTAGACGGCGAATTCGTCGCCGTCGAGGTCGGCACCGCCCGGGAGGCGGAGGAGTGCGTGGCCACGCAAGCCTCACGCTACGACGCGATCATCCTCGATGTCGGCCTGCCCGATGCGGACGGACGCGACATATGCGCCCGCTGGCGCCGCAATGGTGTCAAGCTGCCGATCATTATCCTGACGGGATCGGATGAGGAAGCGGATGTCGTGCGCGGCCTCGAGGCGGGCGCGAACGACTATATCGCCAAACCTTTCCGCATGGGCGAATTGCTGGCCCGTCTGCGGGCGCAACTTCGTGTGTTCGAGAACAGCGAGGACGCGGTGTTCAGCATCGGGCCTTACTCATTCCGCCCGAGTGCGAAGATGCTGCAGGAGCCGCAGCGCAACCGGCGCATCCGGCTGACGGAAAAGGAAGCCGCGATCCTGAAATTCCTCTACCGCGCCGGCACCCGCGCCGTGGCACGGCAGGTGTTGCTGAACGAGGTGTGGGGCTACAACGCCGCCGTCACCACGCACACGCTGGAGACGCACATCTACCGCCTGCGCCAGAAGATCGAACCGGACCCGACCAACGCCCGCCTGCTGCTGACCGAGGGCGGCGGCTACCGGCTCGACCCGGAAGGCATCCGCGCGGTTGCGGCGGAGTAGGGCGCGTCAGACAAGGATCGCCGCCCGCTTGGCGAGTGCCGCCTCGATATAGCCGAGCGATCGGCTGAAAGCGGACTGGGCGGGTTCGCCGAGCACGTCGCCCTCGTCCACGCTCTTGAGCCCGGCTTCGAGGTCGTGAGAGGCGCCGATCAGGTCCGTGTCGGCTTCCAGCAGCCGAGCGAGCGTCGCCTCGTTCTCGCGATGGCGCAGCGATACCCGGTCCGCCGTCGGCATGACGCTGCCGCGCACCTTGGTCTCCAGCGCGGTGACGCGCTCCCGCATGTCCTCGATGCGGCGAAGCTCGGCTGCCCGCCCGGGATCGGGGAACGGGTGCTCCCGCGTCGGCGCAGGCATATGGCGGGCGCGGAACAGCCGCTCGATTTCCCGCAGACGGCCAGCCGCCGAGGTCAGCAGGGCGCCGGCGCGGGTCCGGACCCACAGATCGTCCGCGTGCAGAGCGGTTTCATTGCGATACCAGTTGAACCCGGCGCCGCTGAGTTTCAGCGCCCAGGCGCCTCGGATGTCCGGCGGAGGTGCGGCGAAGTCGGCCATGGCTAACCGTTGTCCTGCCCGCCCGGTGACGACCAAGGCGACGGCGGCGCGGGCGTGGCGGGAAAGACCGACCCCGATGCCGGCGGCTTCGGCGGCGCCACGCTGCCGCTGCCCATGTCGATGATCGGCTGCCCGCCGATCTGGAACGGCGCGCCCACCGCCATGTTCGGCGCCGAGACGATGCCGCGCTTGGCCATCTCCATGGCCGTGTAGTAGCGCACCGCGTCCATCGGCGACAGGCCGAACGCCTTCAGACTCATCAGCGCGCGCATCCGATCGTCGCTTGGGCGGACCACCACCTTGACGGTATCGAGCGTGATGCCGAACACCATCAGGAATGCGGCGAGATGGCTTTTCACCTCGTCGGTGATCTCACGGATCTTCTCGTTCACCTGCTCGAACGGCGTGACCTGCACGACCTGGTTGATCGCCTGCTCGACCACCGGCGTCGCATATTCGTTGACCTGGCTGGCAAGAATGAAATGGTCGCCGACCGGCATGTGGGTGACCAGCGAGATCGCGTCGTCGGTCGAGGCGACGTGGAAGTAGAAATCCACCTCGTAGCTCAGTTCCGCCATCTCGGCCGACAGCGCGGTGCCGACCGACTTGGTCACCATCTTCGCGCGGTTGATGTAGATGACTTCGTACTGCCACGGGCTCTGGCCGCCGAAGAACGCCGTGGTGAACGCGCCGCGAATGGCGCGGTCCGGCGTCTGCACCGCGAACTGCCCGGTCTCGTAGACGTTCAGGATCGCGCCACGTGATTTCAGCACGCAGAAATGATTGCTCTCGACCGTCAGCAGCGCGCCGTTGATGACCCGAGCTTCGGGGTGATGCCACAGCAGGATGCCCGGCCCCATGACCTCGCGCCCGTCGGGTTGCAGGGTCGAGATCACCTGATTGATCGGCATCGGCGTCAGCTCCGCCTGGTGGATCGCAAGATCGACGTGCGCGCAGGAGCCGAATCACGTCCCTGCATGACTGGAAAGCCCAGGTTATGGGCGGATTAATCGTCGCCGGAAGCCGCCTTTTTCGGGACCGCAACCGGCTCGGCCGCCTCGCGCGGCACGGCGCGGGGTTGCAGCTTTTCCAACTGGGCGCGCAGCATCGCCACTTCCGCGCGCAACGCCTCGACCTCCGTCTGCGTGCCCGGGGTCGCCTGGCCCGGCTCGGCGGATTCGTTGGCGCGCTGGGCGAACGGGGCGAACAGGCTCATCGCGCGTTCCATCATCGCCATGTTCTGCCGCCCCACTTCCTCCATGCCGAACGGGAAGAAGCTGCCCATCGTCTGGGTCACCGCCTGGCGCATCTGCTCCTGCTGGCGCGCGAAGCTCGACAATGCCTGCTCCAGATACTTCGGCACCAGCGTCTGCACCGAGTCGCCGTAGAACCCGATCAACTGTCGCAGGAACCCGGTGGGCAGCATGGCCCTGCCCTTGTTCTCCTCCTCGACGATGATCTGCGTCAGCACGCCGCGGGTGATGTCGTCGCCGGTCTTGGCATCGTAGACGACGAAGTCGCGGCCCTCGCGGACCATGTCGGCGAGCGTATCCAGCGTGATGTAGCTTGAACTTTCCGTGTTATAGAGCCGGCGGTTCGCGTATTTCTTCACCACCACCGGTGGCGAGGCCGGCTTCGGGTCCGATTCAGCATCGGATTTCAACGGCTGCGACATTGTGTGCCCTCGCGATATGCGGTCGGTCATCATAGCATGATGCCGCGCAATACCCAAAACGACGGAAAACGCACCAATCGCGCGGCACGCGATGGTCGTTCATCGACGATCCGGCTATTCTGGTCGGGTCAGGAGGAAGGATGACGGATGCACGACGGCGCCCCGCCCCGGGAAACTCAGGGCGGACCGGCAGGCGCGCCGGGCCGTGGGCGGACGCCCGCGTCCGAAACCGGCGCACCGCCGGCGCCCGACCTGCAACGGGTGGCGCGGGACTGGATCACCCTCTGGCAGAGCGAACTGACCGCCGCCGCCGCCGACCGCGAAGTGCAGGAGGCATGGCAGACACTCGCCGGCATCTGGGCCAGCGTGGCGGGCGCCATGCTCCAGCATCTGCCGCGCGGCGTGCCTGATGGCACATCCGCAGGCCCGCGCCCGGCCGGAAGCGCCGGGGCCGCTGCATCGGCGCGGCCCGCGCCCGCTGCTGCTGCACCTGACGCTCGCGATGCTGAAATCGAGCGCCTCGCTGGCCGCGTCGCCGATCTGGAACGCCGGCTGGCCGACCTCGAGCGCGGCGGCCACTGAGGCCATCGCCGCCGCGATGGCCAGCGTTGCCGCCGGCGGCGACGGCAGCGCCGCTTTCCCGCAGGCGGTCATGGAGGAGGCGCTACGCCAGGACAGCGCCCTGATCGCCGGCATCGCCGCCTATCGCCGGCATCCCTACGTCCGCGATCTGGCCGACCCGCCGGCGATCTGGGCGGAGGGCGAGACCCGGCTGCTCGATTTCGGCGGCAACGGGCCGACCGCGCTGTTCGTGCCCAGCCTGATCAACCGCGCCTATCTGCTCGACCTCGCCGAGGGCCGCTCGATGATGCGCTGGTTCGCCGCCAACGGCGTTCGCCCGCTGCTGCTCGATTGGGGCTGGCCGGGCGAGGCGGAGCGGCGGTTTTCGCTGACCGACTACATCGCCGGGCGGTTGGAGCGGGCCTTGGCGGCGGCGGGCGGGCCGGTGCTGCTCGTTGGCTACTGCATGGGCGGGTTGCTGACCCTCGCCGCCGCGCAGCGCCGGCCGGATCTCGTGTCGGCGCTGGCGCTGCTCGCCGTGCCGTGGGACTTCCACGGCGCCGACCCGGAGCGGGCACAATCGCTCGCGCGCGCGCTGCCGATGCTGGAACCGGCGCTGGCGTTCGCCAAGGCGCTGCCGGTGGACGCGCTGCAACTGCTGTTCGCGATGCTCGATCCGTACGGGATCGCCGAGAAATATCGCGCCTTCGCCGAGCTGGATCAGAACAGCGATCGCGCCCGCATGTTCGTGGCGCTGGAGGACTGGCTGAATGACGGCGTGCCGCTCGCCGCCCCCGTCGCCCGCGAGTGCCTGGAGGGCTGGTACGGCCGCAATGCGCCGCTGCACCTGCAATGGCGCGTCGCCGGCCTGCCGGTCGATCCGCGCGCGCTGCGCCTGCCCGCCTTCATCGCCGTGCCGTCGCGCGACCGCATCGTGCCGCCGGAGAGCGCGCTGCCGCTGGCCGGACTGATGCAGGACGCGGTGCTGCACACGCCGGGCGCCGGCCATGTCGGCATGGCCGCCGGCTCGACCGCCGAGACCGCCCTGTGGCGGCCGTTGCGGGACTGGATGCTTGCGCGTTGATGCGCATCAACGCTGCCATCCGCTCTAGCCACTAGGCAGCCAGGCGGATCGTTGAAATAGATGGACGGCCGCACCACACCGGATTGACGCGGGCCTCTGCCCGCAGGGGAGAGAACAGAATGACCGACATCGTCATCGTCGCCGCCGCGCGCACGCCGGTGGGCAGCTTCAACGGTGCGTTCGGCGCGGTCCCGGCGCATGTGCTGGGCACCGCCGCGATCCAGGCCGCGATCAGCCGCGCCGGCATCGAGGCCGGCGACGTGGACGAGGTCATTCTCGGCCAGGTGCTCACCGCCGCGCAGGGCCAGAACCCGGCCCGTCAGGCCGCCCGCGCCGCCGGCATCCCGGACGGCAGCACCGCGTTCGGCATCAATCAGGTGTGCGGCTCCGGCCTGCGCGCGGTGGCGCTGGCGGCGCAGCAGATCCGCACCGGTGAGAGCAGCATCGTCGTCGCCGGCGGGCAGGAGAGCATGAGCCTGTCGCCGCACGCACAGCATCTGCGGGGCGGGACCAAGATGGGCGACCTTCAGTTCATCGACACGATGATCAAGGACGGCCTCTGGGACGCCTTCAACGGCTACCACATGGGCACCACCGCCGAGAACGTCGCCAAGGTCTACCAGATCACTCGCGAGCAGCAGGACGCCTTCGCGCTCGCCAGCCAGCAGAAGGCTTCGGCCGCGCAGAAGGCCGGCAAGTTCAAGGACGAAATCGCGCCCGTCACCCTCAAGGGCCGCAAGGGCGACGTGGTGGTCGATCAGGACGAGTATATCCGGCACGATTCCTCGGCCGAGACGATGGCCAAGCTGCGCCCCGCTTTCAGCAAGGACGGGACCGTCACCGCCGGCAATGCCAGCGGCCTGAACGACGGCGCGGTGGCGCTGGTGGTGATGTCGGCCGAGGAAGCCTCAAAGCGCGGCCTGACGCCGCTGGCCCGCATCGCCGCCTTCGCGACGGCCGGAGTCGACCCGTCGGTGATGGGCACCGGCCCGATCCCCTCCAGCCGCAAGGCGCTCGACCGCGCCGGCTGGAAGATCGACGACCTCGATCTGATCGAGGCGAACGAGGCGTTCGCGGCGCAGGCCTGCGCGGTCAACAAGGATCTCGGCTGGGACCCGGCGAAGGTCAACGTGAACGGCGGCGCTATCGCCATCGGCCACCCGATCGGTGCCTCCGGCGCCCGCGTGCTGACGACGCTGCTGTTCGAGATGCAGAAGCGCGGCGCCAGGAAGGGTCTGGCGACGCTGTGCATCGGCGGCGGCATGGGCGTGGCGATGGCGGTCGAGCGGTAGACGGAACGGGCGCGCGGGTTGACGGGGCCGCATCGGCCGCGCACATGCGGCTGATGTCCCCCGACCCTTTCGTCCAGCCGGAAGACCCCACGGCCGCCGCCGCCATCGCCGGCATCGCCGAGGATTTTTCGGCGTTCGACGAGTGGGAGGAACGCTACCAGTACATCATCGACCTCGGCCGCAAGCTGCCGAAGTTCCCGGAGGCGTGGGCCGACGACGCGCACCGCGTCCCTGGCTGTCTGAGCAAGGTGTGGCTGGAATCCGACCTGCGCGACGGCCGGTTGTATCTCGCCGGCGCCTCGGACGCGGCAATCGTAAGCGGCCTGGTGGCGTTGCTGCTGCGCGTCTATTCCGGCCGCCCGCCCGCCGAGATCGCGGCCACCGACCCGGCCTTCCTGAAGGAACTCGGGCTGATCGAGGCCTTGTCCACCAACCGCGGCAACGGCATCGCCGCGATGGCCCGCAAGATCCGCGAGGCCGCCGCCCTGCAAGCGGTCTGACCGGCCCTACTGCGCCGGCGGTGCCAGCGAGAGCGGCTTGGCGGCGCCGGACGTCGGCGCCGGCGGGACCGCGATCGGCGGGACCGAGACCGGCGGGGCGGCGGCTGCCGGCGCTGTGCCGGGCGGGGCGGTGCTGGGTGGCGCGGTGCCGGGCGGCGGGGGCAGGTCGATGGCGGCCGGCGCGGCGCCGGTGTTCAGGTCCTGCGTCTGCACCGGCGGCGGCAGCGGCGCGGTGCCTTCGCCGCTCTGCGTGTAGTCGCGCAGCTCATGCCGCACCTGGTACTCGAACTCGACATTCATGTCGCCCATCATCAGCTTGACGAGCTGATACAGCGCGACCCGCGTGTTGTCGTAGGAGGTGTCGCCGGTCGTATAGACGCGGCTGACCCGGGCCTCGGCGAAGCCGCTTTTCGCGCCGTCCGAGGTGCTGACGTCCAGCCGCACATGCATCGTCCCCTCGAACCCGCCCGGCACCTTCACCAGGGCCGCGTCCTCGATGACGAACACCGCGTGCCCGCTGGTGCCGGCGGCGACCAGCCGGTCATGCACCATCTGCCGCAGCGCATCGACCGCCGAGACCGGGGCCAAGTGCTCGACATGCTCCCGCTCGCCGGTGCCGAGCGTGGCGAAGGCGTTGTCGACATCGATGGTGGCGACGTTCAGCCGGATCTTGGGCAGGTAATCGTAGGTCAGCGGCGGGAACACCGGCGGCGGCGGCATGTCGTCGCTGCACGCCAGCAGCAGCGGCGCCAGCAACAGCGGCACCAGCAGCAGCAGACGGCGGAGAAGGGCGTGGATGCGGTCGTTCGGGGGCACGGGCTGTCCTGTGGAGCGGATCGTTGCGAGATTCCGCCGCCCACCCTGGGCAACGGCGGCGCTGCGGTCAATCCGCCGCGCCGGCCCGCCTGCCGCGCACCTCGTCGCGCGCGAAATGAAACCCGCAATTACAGAATTCGCAGGTCATCACGATGTCGCCCGCCACGGTCATGTGATCCAGATCCTCGATCGGAAACGTCTCCAGAATGCCGGAGAGGCGCTGGCGCGAGCAGCGGCAGCCATAGGCGAGCGCGCGCGGACGGTCGGCGACCACGCCTTCGGTATGGAACAGCCGAAACAGAAGTTGCTCGGCCGGCAGCGCGTCGTCGAGCAGTTCCGCGTCGGTGACGGTGGCGCCGAGGATCGTAGCGGTGCGCCAGCTTTCCTCCTGCGCCGCCGCGTTCAGCGCGGGGTCGATGCCGCCCTCGCCGGCGACCCGTTCCAGCACCAGTGCCGCGGCGCGCCAGCCGTCCGGGCCAGGGGCGCAGGCGAGGCGGACGCTGTAGGCCACCTGCTCGCTGCTCTCGAAATAGTGCAGCGCCATTTCCGCCAGCGTCAGCCCGGTTATGGCGACGATGCCCTGGTAGCGTTCCGTCTCCGGCCCCTGATCGACGGTGAAGGCCATGAAGCCGACCCCGAGCAGGGCGGCGGCCGGCGGTTCGGGATCGACCGCAAGCAGCGCCGCCAGCCGCGCCGCATCCGCCCGCGCATACCCGCGCAGCGCCCCGGTATCGGTTCAGTCCGCCAGCAGCAGCCCGACCGGCCCGTCGCCCTTCACTTGCAGGCTGAACGACCCGCGAAACTTCAGCGCCGACGCCAATGCCGCGACCAGCGCGAGCGCCTGCCCGGCCAGCGCGGTGACTGTCGGGTCGTTGTCATGCCGCGTCAGCAGCGCGTCGGCGAGCGGGCCGAGCCGGATCAACCGGCCACGCACCGGCCGGCGCGGCAGGTAGAACGGCGTGACGCCGCGCGGCACCACGATATCGGGCACGTCCGGGCGCCCGCTGTCGAGAAAGGCGGGGGTCTTCTGCATGGGCGAAAGATAGCGACGGCGGGGGCGGGCGGCTACCCGGGGCCTCAGCCGAACAGATCCCGCAATTCGATCCCCGGCGGGTCGAGCGTCAGCTTGCCGTCACAGACGATGCGGGTGGCGATGGCGCCGGACTCGTCGCGGCGATGGTGGATGACCGTCCGGGCTTCCGCACGCACCACGAGGTAGTGTCTGAGCGATGCAACGCGGAAATAGCCAGCCAATTTGAGGCCGGTATCGACCGCTCGCGTCGATGGAGACAATACTTCCACGACGATGAGGGGGTCGGTAACTCTAACTGCATCGCCCGGCAGTTGCGGGCCGCATCGGACGATTGCGTCGGGCTCATAAACGGTCGTCTCGTCAATTTCGACGGCCATCCCGTCAGCATAAACGGTGCAATCCAATCCGGCCGCTTCGACACCTTCAGCCAGCCGCCGCGCCATGCGGAACGCCGCCAGCGCGTGGCTCGACCGTTGCGATGCCATCGCATAAATCTCGCCATCGACCAGTTCGTAGCGGGCACCCTCCGGCTGATCCATCGCCCAGGCGATGAATGCGTCGGCAGTCATGCGAGGGAGTGCGGAGGCGCTCATTGTCCTGCAAAGCCCGACCTCAATTCAGATCCAACGTGGGACATTCTTTAACGCCTAAACCTGTGCCGTCCGCGCAGAGATAATCCAAACATTTTTTGTCCCTCGTTTTGCGTAAGTCAAACGTCCACTATCTCGTAGTTTCTGTGCTGCCCAACGCATCTCGTACTGCCAAATATAAAAAAGATCGCTCGATCTACGCAATTCATCTTCGTGGCTGGTCCATAATTGTTTGGCTACTTGAACCACGGAAGCAGTTCCGCCGGATCTTTTGACCGCATCGTAAACCCAGTCAACCAAGTCGTCGCGCGATGCCATGACAAAGCCGCTCCCTAACATCAACGCCAAGCATATTGAAATGGTTTAGGCGCCTATTCAAGCCTTTTGCGATGGGTCAAACAAATCCGACCGCAGCGATGATTGCCTAGCCGGCGCGGACCTATCAATGCCCCGGGTGGCTCTTTTCCAGCGCGGCCTTCTGGGCCTCCGATGCCGGTTTCTGGTTCTTTGCCTGCCATTCCTTGTACGGCATTCCGTAGACGATCTCCCGCGCGTCCGGGTCCGCCAGTGGGATGCCCTTCGCCTCCGCCGCCTCGCGATACCAGCGGCTGAGGCAGTTGCGGCAGAAGCCGGCGAGGTTCATCAGGTCGATGTTCTGGACGTCAGCGCGGGTGCGCAGATGTTCCACCAGCGCGCGGAACGCGGCGGCTTCCAGTTCGGTGCGGGTGGCCTGGTCCATCTCGGGTGCGGGCATGTCGGTCTCTCCTGTCGGCGCAGAGATGGCGTCGCGGGCGGGGGTTCGCCATACTCGGCCTTGGGATGCGGGAGGGAAAGACGCCATGGCATGGGACGACGCCAGGGCGCGCGCGACGCTGCGGGCGGTGTTCGACGCGGGTGTCGCAGCCGCCGACCCGCGCGTGGTGCTCGCCCGCCATCTGCCTGCGCCGCCCGCCGGCCGCTGCGTGGTCGTCGGCGCCGGGAAGTCGGCGGCGGTGATGGCGGCGGCGCTGGAGGATGCGTGGCCGGACGCGCCGCTTGAGGGCGTCGTCGTCACCCGCTACGGCCACGCCGTGCCGACGCGGCGCATCGAAGTGCTCGAATCCTCGCACCCGGTCCCGGACGCCAACGGCGAGGCGGCGGCCCATCGCATCCTCGTCGCCGTGCGGAACCTGGGACCGGACGATCTGGTCATCGCGCTGATGTCGGGCGGCGCCTCCGCGCTGCTGCCGCTGCCGGCGCCGGGCCTTGCGCTCGCCGACAAGCAGGCGGTGAACCGCGCGCTGCTTGCTTCGGGCGCCACGATCGCCGAGATGAACTGCGTGCGGAAGCATCTGTCGGCGATCAAGGGCGGCCGCCTCGCCGCCGCCGCGGCCCCGGCGCGGGTGGTGACGCTGGCGATCAGCGACGTGCCCGGCGATGATTTCGCGATCATCGGCAGCGGCCCGACCGTGCCCGACCCGACGACATTCGCGCAGGCGCGCGCGATCCTGGCGAAATACGGCATCACCCCGTCGCCGCAGGTCGCCGCCCGCCTCGTTCGCGACGACGACGAAACGCCGAAGCCCGGCAGCCTGCCCCACACCGAGGCGCGCATGATCGCCACACCGCTGATGGCCCTGCGCGCCGCCGCCGACACCGCCCGCGCCGCCGGGCTGGCACCGCTGATCCTCGGTGACGCGCTGGAAGGCGAAAGCCGTGAGCTTGGCACGATCATGGCCGGCATCGCCCGCTCCGTCCGGGCCCATGCCGAACCGCTGGCGCCGCCGGCGCTGCTGCTGTCGGGCGGGGAGACCACGGTGACGATCGGCAGCGGCCCCGCCGGGCGCGGCGGGCGCAACACCGAGTTCCTGCTCGGCCTCGCGCTCGCACTCGCCGGCGATAGCGGCATCTGGGCCGCTGCCGGCGACACCGACGGGATCGACGGCACCGAGCACGCGGCCGGCGCCATCGTCACGCCCGATACGCTCGCCCGCGCCCGCGCCGCAGGCCTCGACCCGGCAGCCATCCTCGCCGGCCACGACAGTTATTCCCTGTTCTCCGCACTCGGCGACCTGATCCGCACCGGCCCGACGCTGACCAACGTCAACGACCTGCGTGCCATCCTGATCGCGTGAGAGGCCGTTTCCTCCACGCGGTTGACGAATTGCGCCCCGGCGGCCTATCGCCGGGGGAGCTTCTTCCGCCGAGGACCGTCCGCCCATGAGCGTCCGCCACAAACTCCGCCGCCGCCGTCGCACGAAGATCATCGCGACCCTCGGCCCGGCGAGTTCGACGCCGGAGGTGCTGTCGCGCCTGTTCCTCGCCGGCGCCGACGTGTTCCGGCTGAATTTCTCGCACGGCTCGCACGACGATCATGCCGCCCGCATCGCGATGATTCGCGACCTGGAGAAGCAGTTCGACCACCCGATCGGCATTCTCGCCGACGTGCAGGGACCGAAACTGCGCGTCGGGCGCTTCAGCGGGGGGCGTATCCAGTTGCAGAGCGGGCAGGCCTTCACACTCGACCTGAACCCGACGCCGGGCGATGCGCGCCGCGTCAATCTGCCGCACCCGGAGATCATCCACGCCGCCTCGATCGGAACGACGCTGCTGCTCGACGACGGCAAGCTCCGGCTGCGGGTGACGCGGGTGCGCGACGACCATCTGGAAACCGAAGTCACCGTCGGCGGCCCGCTCTCGGACCGCAAGGGCGTCAATGTGCCGGACACGGTGCTGCCGATCCCGGCGCTGACGGTGAAGGACCGCGAGGATCTGGCGTTCGCGCTGGAACATGGCGTCGAATATATCGGCCTGTCGTTCGTGCAGCGGCCGGAGGATGTGGCCGAGGCGAAGGAGATCGCGGCCGGCCGCGCCTGGATCATGTCGAAGCTGGAGAAGCCGCAGGCGCTGGAAAACCTCGATGGAATCATGGCGTTGTCGGACGCGGTGATGGTCGCGCGCGGCGATCTCGGCGTGGAATTGCCGCCGGAGGAAGTGCCGCTCGCGCAGAAGCGGATCGTCCGCACCGCGCGCAAGCTCGGCAAACCCGTCGTCGTGGCGACGCAGATGCTGGAGAGCATGATCTCCGCCCCGGCGCCGACGCGCGCCGAGGCGTCGGACGTCGCGACCGCCGTGTTCGACGGCGCGGACGCGGTGATGCTGTCGGCGGAGACGGCGGCGGGACAATATCCGTTCGAGGCGGTGAACATCATGGACCGCATCGTCGCGCGCGTGGAGCAGGATTCCGGCTGGCGCACGATTGTCGAAACGACGCGGCCGGAGCCCGAACATTCGATGCCGGACGCCATCGCCGCCGCCGCGCGGCAGGTGGCGCACACGATCGGCTCGGCGCTGATCTGCACCTTCACCGACAGCGGCTCGACCGCGCTGCGTGCCGCGCGGGAGCGACCGGAAGCGCCGATCATGAGCCTCTCGCCGTCGGAGCGCACGGCGCGGCGGTTGGCGGTGGTGTGGGGGGTGCATCCGGTGATCACGCCGCAGACGCACACGATGACCGAGACGGTGACGAAAGCGACGCGCCTCGCCATCTCGGAAGGTTTCGTGACGCCGGGCGACACGATCGTCGTGATCGCGGGCATTCCGTTCGGCGTGGTGGGGACGACGAACGCGCTGCGGGTGGCGACGGTGAAGTAGGCGGATCGCCGCGACCGTTTCCGCCGCGTTCAGGAATAGATATCGTCCACGGTGATCGCGATTCCGGGCGGGTCGAGGTCGATATGACCGGACGTGATCAGCGTCTCGACGATCCCCTCGGCCCGACGCGAAAATCGCTGCACGCGCTGCGTGTCGGGCGACACGATCAGGTAGTGCATCACGGACGGGATCTGGAAGTAGGCTTCCCGTTTGGTCGTCAGGTCGACAACCTGGGTGCTCGGTGACAGGACCTCGACGACCACCATCGGGTCCGGGATTGTCATCCCGGATGTGACCGGCGGCCCGCAGCGGAGGATCACATCCGGCACGAAATCGTTGTCTTCGACTTCGACCGTGGGGCCATCGACATAGGCCCGGCACGGCAGCCCGGCGGCCCGAACGGCATTGTGCAGGGAACGGTAGACTCCACCCTTCCGGTCGGCGTGGAGCACGCTCTCCGGCGCCATGGCGAAGACCAGGCCGCCGATCCGCTCATATTTCCAGGAAGGCTGCGCGTCTGCCCAGGCGCGGAACTCGCCTCGGGACATGCGGGCCGGGTCTGGCTTGCGCAGGACGTTCATTAATTATTGATAGCATGGTTGCCTTCGGTCGGCCATACTTTGTCCTTCCGACGAAGACAACGCCGCCGACGCATTCGATGCGCGTGATAGTCAGCAAGGCGACGCGCATTGATATCTACGTGGACCCGCACGACGATCAGACTGGGCGGCGATGCGTTGCTAGCGAAGGATAACCTGGATCGAAAAATTATCGGATTATCGAATATTGGTCATTCGCGATTCTCATATTATGTAGGAATCTAGATTTTACATTGGCGTTGTTGACTACGGGTAGCCTATTGGCCAGTTAATTCGCATTTCACGTGAAAAATTCTTGATAGCAAGCCTGGGTCGGTTGAAGATTGGTCGATCTGCTTTTTTGCCGATATCACATTCGGATCTTTTGATAGCGCGGTGCAGAGGGGGCTTGTTTTATTCAATAAATATTCTTTTTTGTTAGTTTGAAGTGAATTTGATGATTGTTTATCGATGGCAGACAGATATTCCGTCAGCTGTATTTTGTGGCTGGCGTAATTTGTGCATTTTGACACAAGTTGATGAAACACCCTTCTCGAAAATTCTCCGAAAAGCGAGTCGCCGCATCTATCAAAATTAAAGGTCGACATGTAGGATTCCATCAATATATTTTCATCTATCGCAGACGAATTTTCTGCAATGATAACCGTGTCAGAATTTGCAAAATCCGCAACTCCTGTTTTTTTCACGTCACTTTGTGTAACGCATGAAATTAGCAAGACGCTACCGATAACTGACGTGCATTTTGAGATATTCGTGCGCATACGAAATGAATAAATCGTATTTTCATCTTTTTTGTGCTTTGTGACCGCGTTAATGGCTACTGCGTCATTTGAGCGTTTGGGGGGCTCAAGCGTATCAGCAGAATGGCCGGAGAAGAGATTGCAGTGCATCATCGATCCTCCATCGCATCATGCGTAATCTTTCCAGTCCGGCGCGCCTTCGCCCGCTCGATCGCGTCTCGCAATGTCCCGAGTTTCGCACCCGGACCGCTGTCCGCGAGGTCCGACGTGTTCGGCATGACTGGCGACGAGGCCAGGTCCGCGGGCTTGCTGCCGACGCCACCACGCACGGGCAATTTCCTGGTCATGATCGATAGAGCGCCGCCTCGGTGGGGGTCGCCGCCCGGGCGCTGATGATACGAATGAACCCCGTGTCCTCCGCCTCCTCATCAGCAACCGGCACAACGATCAATACCGCTACCGCGAGCAACCTGCCAGCACTGCCAGACGCTGAGCGACTGGGTGCAGCCATAGAGCGGGTTCTGTTACGAATTCGGAACAATATGGGCGCGCGTCCTCACAGGCTTCGGGCGGGCTTTTTTTGATCGGATGCGGACCCGGGGTGGCGGGAGCGATGGCCGGGCGGCGGGGCGGAAGGGCGGCCACGATGGGTGCCGCCGCTCCGGCGACCTGGATGGCGTGGGTGCTGAGGATGTTTGCTCCGCCAGCTCGGGGGCGGGCGGGGGCCGGGGCGCTCGGGGCCTGGCCTGGATTGGGCCGTAGAGCCACGGGGGCTCTGGTTCCGCCTCCGGCTCTCGGATCGGCGGCGGCTTCGCTGGCTTTGGTGGCGGGGTCCAGCCGGAGGTGTCCGGCGCCTCGTCGGGTGGCTCGGGGAAGTATTCCGGCTCCCGGTAGGTCCCGTTCTGGACCGCCTCGGCGATCCGGGAGATCGCCTCCAGGATCGGGAGGAGGAATTCCTCGACCGGATCGTTCGCCGGTTGGCTGGCTCTGCGCCCGAAAAACCGCCCGGCCAGCCGCCGCCAGAAACCCTGGCGGAACAGGCCGATAAGATGGGCGATGACGGGGAGCGGGGTGGGAGGCGGCATGGGGGTTATGTATCGCAACGCGAGCGCCATGTCAAGTCAAAATAACATTCTACCTAACGTGGGCTTGGGATGCCCGCCTCGATCCGCTTTGCGGCTCACGGCTCGGGGGGCGGTCGCTTCATGGGGTCAGTTGTTACGTTCGTTGGTATCATTCCAGGGTTTCGCAGAATTTGGCAGCGGTCACGATGCTGGCGGTTGCAACCCGACGCAGCGCCAGAAGCCCGGATCGCTTGTCGCCGGTGACCAGGTAATCAGCGCGTCCGGCATCGGCCAGCGCCAACAGCCACGAGTCATTCGGGTCCGCAGCCTCGTATCCGCCTGGCAGACGGTCGATGATCGTTGCGCGGAGAAGATTGTTCAGCATGTGGCCGACGGTGTGAGGCTGAAGAATCTCGCGAAACTTGGGATAGCGGCTGGCGCGACGCAGTTCGTCGATCTGAATCGTGCTGGTCACCAGTTCAAACCGGCGTTGGCGCCAAGCAACGTAAATGCGATGCGGCGGCGCGTGGGGGGAAAGCAGGGCGCTGAGGAATATATTGCTGTCCAGCACAACGCGCATCAGCCGCGTCGTGCCCACTCCAGCGCCTCGTCGACGGCAGCCACGATCGAGTCGGGCGAGAGATGAGCATTCCGCTGCTTCGCTCCCTCGGCCGCGAGTTCGAAGATGTGCGCTTGTACGGCCTCCTCGACAAACCGTGACAATTCGCCCTTCCGCCCGCGTCCCTGACTGGCCAGGAAGCGCCGCAGCGCGTCATCGGTATCGCGCGAGACGACCAGATTCCATCGGGCTGAGGAGGACATACGTCCATATAAGCTGATAAACACACAGACACCAACGACAATGCCGAGAATTCTTGCGTCGGTTGGCTGTCAGTTGCGGGCGACGTGATGGCTAACGGCATTAGATATCGTTTTCGGGTCGAATCTCACGGGTCCGAAACCCCTTCCGTTCTCACCCCTCCGCCGCCCCCCGCTCCCGCTCGAGCAGTGCCCGCTTCCTCGGCACCCCCCAGCGATACCCGGTCAGGTCGCCGCTCGCCCCGATCACCCGGTGGCAGGGGACGGCGAGGGAGACGGGGTTGGTGGCGCAGGAGCGGGCGACCGCCCGCACCGCGCGCGGAGCGCCGATCATCGCGGCCAGTTCGGCGTAGCTGCGGGTCTGGCCGGGGGGGATTTTTCGCAATGCCTCCCAGACACGGACCTGGAACGCCGTGCCGCGCAGGTCGAGCGGCAGGTCGAGGGCTGCCTTCGGTTCCTCGATGAAATCCACGACCGCGCGGACCGTCGCCGCGAGCCCGGCCTCGTCCGGCACGACGGTCGCGCGCGGGAAGCGGCGGCGCAGGTCGCCGAGCAGGGACTCGTCGGGCTCGGCGAAGCCGAGGAAACAGATCCCGGTCGCGGTCGCGCCGACCAGCAGCCGGCCGAACGGGCAGTCCGCGAACGCCGTGCGGATCGTCTCGCCCGCGCCGCCGCGCCGGGCCGTGCCGGGCGTCATGCCGAGCAGTTTGCCGGTGTCCTCGTACACCCGGCTCTCCGAGCCGAACCCGGCGCCGGCCACCGCGTCCGCCACCCGCTCGCCGTTCGCGAGTGCGGCTTGCAGCCGGCGGGCGCGCACGCCCTCGGCGTAGCTGCGCGGCGTGACGCCGGTGTGGTCGCGAAACATCCGCAGGAAATGGAACTTCGAATAACCGGAGCGTCCGGCGAGCGCCGCGAGACTGGGCATGTTTTCCGACTCCTCGATCTGGGTGCAGGCGGCCGCGACCACTTCGCGGGCCAGCGCGGCGCGTTCGCCCTTGGGGTCGCAGCGACGGCAGGCGCGAAAGCCGGCGGCCTCCGCCTCGGGCCACGCGGCGAAAAAGCGGACGTTCTGGCGCTTCGGCGGCGGCGAAGGGCAGCCGGGGCGGCAGAACACGCCCATCGTGGTCACGGCATACAGGAACCCGGCCGGCTCGCGGCGGCGGACGATGTCCCAGCGCTGGTCATCAAGGGTGCTCATGGCCACAAACATGGCGCGACGGCGGGGCCGGCGCCATCCGGCCGTTGCCTCGGCTCCCGTGTCCGGTAGGCTCATCTTCCATGTTGAACGCCATGACCCTGCTGGTGTCCTGCCAGTTCATCGGCGAGATTTTCGCGCGCGGCGTCGGGTTGCCGATTCCGGGGCCGGTGGTCGGCCTGCTGCTGCTGCTGCTCGGGCTGGTCGTGCGCGCCAACATCGGGCGCGGCGGCGGGCCGGGTCCCGCCCTGACCGCGACCGCCAACGGGCTGCTCGGCAGCCTCGGGCTGCTGTTCGTGCCGGCGGGGGTCGGCGTGGTGACGCAGCTTTCCGTGCTCGGCCGCAACTTCGTGCCGGTGGCGGTGGCGATCCTGGTCTCCACCTTCATCGGCCTCGTCGTGACCGGCTGGGTCATGCAGCACTTCGCCGGGCCGGACGAGGAGGGGCGGTAGATGGAGAAACTGTTCCATCTGTGGGTGTATCTGGAAACCACGCCGCTGCTCGGCCTGGCGGCGACGCTTCTGGTCTATCGGTTGGCGACCGATCTGAACCGGCTGGCGCGTGGGCATTCGCTCGCCAATCCGGTCCTGATCTCGATCGCCGTGCTCGCCGGCCTGCTGCTCGCCACCGGCACGCCGTATTCGGCCTATTTCCAGGGCGCGCAGTATGTCCACTTCCTGCTGGGCCCGGCGACGGTGGCGCTGGCGGTGCCGATGTATGCGAATCTGGCGCGTATTCGCCGTTCCGCCCGCGCGATCCTGCCCGCGATCCTGGCCGGCTCGCTGGCGGCGGCGGCCAGCGCGATGGTGATCGCCCGCCTGCTCGGCGCCCCGCGCGAGATCGTGCTGACCCTCGCGCCCAAGAGCGTGACGACGCCGATCGCGATGGGAATCGCCGAGCAGATCGGCGGAAATGCATCACTCGCGGCGATCTTCGTGCTGATCACCGGGCTGACGGCAAGCCTGCTGGTGGGGCCGGCGATGGCGGTGCTGCGCATCACCGACTGGCGGGCGCGGGGGCTGGCGGCCGGCACCGCCGGGCACGGGCTGGCGACCGCGCGGATGCTGCTGCTGTCCGAGACCGCCGGCGCCTTCGGTGGCCTCGCGATCGGGCTGAACGGCGTGATCACCGCGATCGTCGTGCCGCTGCTCGCGGGGTTCCTGGCGGGGCCGTGACCCTGGACCGAACGGCGGACAACCGCCATTCTGGCGCCAAGGGAACGGAGAGCGCGACCATGCCGGCGATGAGCTACATGCTGCCGACCAGCCACGCCACCATCGCGGTCAGCGAGAGCGGCGGCAGCGGCCCGCCGGTGCTGCTGGTCCACGGCAACTCGTCCTGCAAGGAGGTGTTCCGCAACCAGATGGAGGGCGAGATCGGCCGCCACTGGCGGCTGATCGCGATCGACCTGCCCGGCCACGGCCGCTCCTCCAACGCCCGCAACCCGCGCCGCACCTATTCGATGCCGGGCTATGCGGACATGGCGGTGGAAGTGCTCGACATCCTCGGCGTTGCCCGGTTCGCGGTGCTCGGCTGGTCGCTCGGCGGGCATATCGGGCTGGAGATGTTCACCCGCCACGACGGCATGGCCGGCCTGCTCGCCACCGGCACGCCGCCGGTGCCGCTGACGCCGGAGGGGCTGGGGCGGGGTTTCCTGCCGTCCGAGCATATGGGCCTCGCCGGCAAGGAGGTGTTCACGCCGGAGGACGCGGCAGCCTACGCCCGCCAGACCGCCGGGGTGAACGCGCCATACGAGCCGTTCCTGCTCGACGCGGTCAGGCGGACCGACGGGCGGGCGCGCGCCTGCATGATCGGCGGCGCCGTCGCCGGATGGGGGGCGGACGAGCTGCGGCTGGTGGAAACGCTGGACAAGCCGCTCGCCATCGTCTCCGGCGGGGACGAGCCGTTCGTCAACAACGACTACCTGCAATCCATCCGCTACGCCCGGCTGTGGGACGGCAAGGTGCATATCCTGCCCGGCGTCGGCCACGCCCCGTTCTGGGAAGCGCCGCAGATGTTCGACCCGCTGTTCGCGCGGTTCCTGACCGACGTGCTGTGATCGCATAGTCTGGCGTTCGCTCCGGCTGAAACCCGCCCCTCAATCTTTCTCAACCAGCCTCTGCTTGGCTGAGACGCACGGCACTGTCGCCGTGGAGAACGCCCATGAGCACGCCCGGTGGCAGCGCCGCGTCCCTGATCCAGCTTCTGACGACCGACCTGGTCGGAATGGCACGCGGCCGCAGCATGGCGAGCGACGATTCCGGCACATGGCAGGTCCAGGGCGTCGGCTGGGTGCCGGCCAACATGGCGCTCGACCCGTTCGACACGATCGCCACGCCCAATGCCTGGGGCTCCGGCGGCGACCTGCGGCTGAAGCCCGACATGTCGACGGAGGTCACGATCGACGACATCGCCGGCCGCCCGCATCTGCGTTTCGTGCTGACCGATATCCTGGAACTCGACGGCTCGCCCTGGTCCTGCTGCCCGCGCGAGTTCCTGCGCCGGTCGATGGCGGAGATGAACGATGCCGGCATTCGGATCGCGGCGACGTTCGAGCATGAGTTCACCCTGACCGACGGCAAGGTATCGCCGGCCCCCGCGTTCTCGCTGGCCGCGCATCGCAGGCGGGAGCCGTTCCTCAGCGCCCTGTACGCTGCGCTGCGGGTCGCCAGCGTCGAGCCGGAGGTGATCCGCCCGGATTACGGCCCGCATCAGTTCGCGGTCAGCGCCACGGCGGTGCGCGGCGTTGCCGCCGCCGATCGCGCGGTGATCACGCGCGAAGTCACGCGGGAGCTGGCGGAATCGTTCGGCTATGGCGTCAGCTTCAGCCCCAAGTCGCGGCCGGACGGCGTCGGCAACGGGGTGCGCATCCATTTCAACCTGCGCGACGCCGCCAACCTGCCGGTGGGTTACGATGCGACGATGCCGGGCAAACTGTCCGAGATCGGCGGCGCGTTCGCCGCCGGCATCCTGCGGCACATGCCGGCGCTGTGCGCGATCATGGCACCGTCGCCGCTGTCATACATGCGGCTGGTGCCGGACCATTGGGGCTCCACCCACACCTGCCTCGGCGACGGCAATCGCGAGGCGACGCTGCGCATCTGGAACGCACCGGCCAGTTTCGGTGACGCGGCGCGCGGCCTGAACCTCGAATATCGCGCCACCGACGCGACGGCAAACCCGTATCTGGCGCTCGGCGCGCTGATCCGTGCCGGCGTCGAAGGCGTGCGCGCCCGGCTGCCGACCCCGCCTTTGATCAAGGGCAATCCGGCCGCGCTGAGCGAGCAGGAGCGGGAGCGCCTCGGCGTCGTCCGCCTGCCGGAGACGCTGTCGGCCGCGCTGGGTGCGCTCAAGGCCGACTCAATCGTGCATAGCTGGTTCCCGACCCCGATGCTCCAGGCACTGGTGAGCGTGAAGGCCCGCGAGGCCGCGGTGTCGGCCACACTGTCGGCCGAGGAATTGTGCCGCCGGTACGCAGCCGTCTATTGAGGCCTTGCGAACGGGGCCTCCCCGGTTAAATCCCATGTGCAATGGCGCCCGAACGATACGAGTGGCAGATCGCGGTCTTCTGCCATAACGAACGCGGGCGCATCGCCGCCTGCCTGCGGAGCATCTCGGCCGCGATCGGGTCACGCCGCGCCCTGATCACGCTGATCGTCAACGGTTCGACCGACGGCAGCGAGGCCGCGGCGCTCGCGGTGCGGGAGGATCTCGGCGCGCCAGCTCAGATTTTCCGCATCGACCACGCCGACAAGTCCAACGCGATCAACCGCTTCCTGTACGACCGCACTTTCCGCGCGGAGGCCGGGCTGTATTTCTTCGTCGACGGTTCCGTCACCATCGGCACCCAGGCGCTCGCCGCCACCGCCGCGCGACTGGCCGCCTGCCCTTTCGCGCTGGCGGCGACGGGCGTTGCCAGCAACGGGCGAACGGCGACTCCGCGCCAGCAGGCCGCCATCGAAGCCGGCGGCGTGCTGCGCGGCCAATTCTATGCGCTGCGGCCGGAGTTCATCGCGCGGATGGTCGACGGGGGGCTCCGGCTGCCGATCGGCCTGTATCGCGGTGACGGGCTGCTCAACTCGATGGCGGCGCACGACCTGGACGCCCTGGGCCAGCCCTGGACCGCCAGCCGCCTGATCGGCGTCGCCGAAGCGACATTCGAGATCGACGCGCTTTCGATGTTTCGGCCGCGCGATCTGCGGCGGCAGTTCAACCGGAAAATCCGCCAGATGCGCGGCAGGCTGGAGAATGCGGCCGTCAAGCAGGTGATCTACGCGGGCGGCTACGCGGCGTTGCCGATGTTCGCGGACGACCTGATCCGCGAGTTCCTTGCCGCCAACCCGGTGCCGCCCGTATCCCTGGCGGATCGGCCGTTCATGGCGCTGGCGCTGCGGCACCACCGCGCCGCCAGCCGCCCCGACGCCGAGCGGCTGCGGCCGCACCGGATCGGCTGACCCGGATCAGTCCTCCGGCAAGGCGATGATGTTGTGGGTCACGTAGACCTCGCACCGCTTCACGTCATAACGCCGCAGCGGCATCAGCGCGCCGTTGAGGCAGAGACGGAACAGCCGGTAGCCGGCCAGCACCGCGAAGAAGTCGCGCATGGTGACGCGCATCGCGATATCGGCGGGGATGAACTCGAACTGGATGGCCCGGATCGCCCGCCGGCCGAGCGCCCCGGCTGCCCCGCGCAGCACGTTGATGTCGAATCCCTCCGTGTCGATCTTCAGGAAGTCGATCGTGGCGATGCCGGCGCGGGTCATGTAGGCGTCGATCGTCGTCACCTCGACGCTGTGCGAGACGGTATCGCGGGCGAACATCCCGAGCGAGGCTTGCGCCAGACTCGCCTGGCTGGAGCCGTCCGCGTCCGCGAAATCGAACAGCCGCATCGTGCCGGCGGTATCGGAAAGGGCCATGTTGACCAGCGTGACGCCCGGCGCGGCGGCGCGGGCGCGCAGGATGCCGAACGTTGTCGGATGCGGCTCGAACGCATGGATGCGCGCTTCGGGCGCGATCTGGCGCAGATAGCGCGTGTAGGAACCATCGTTGGCGCCGACATCGAACAGCACGCCACCGGTGTGCGAAAACTGGCGGCGCAGGAACCGCTCCTCGGCGCTCGTCAGCCCGTGGCGGCCCTTGAACCCGATCGCGAAGCCGTTCCAGCGCAGCGCGAAATCATAGGCGGCTTCGGCCAGGAATTGCAGGCCGGGCCGGTTGAGCGCGTAGAACAGCGGGAACGCCAGGGCCGTCAGCATCCGCTTATGGACGGCGTTGGAGGATTTGGGCGTCGTCGGCGGCGCCCTGGAGATTGGCTGCACGATGTCCGTCATCCGCGCGCGAAACTGGTGGCCAGAGGGCTACCGTAGGCGCGCGGCATACGCCAGCCGGATCGCTATTCCGCCGAACGCACCTTCATGCGCAACGACAGGCGGCCCGCCGCGTCGTCCCGGTCGGACTCGGCCGCCAACTGATGAACGTACGCGGCCATCAGCTTTTCCCGCAGGAAATCGAGCGTCCTGCCCTTGCCCCACTCGCCCACGATCGAAACGCAGCGCCAAGGCCCAACGGTCTCGGTGGTGACGACCACCCGCCCGCGATTGGCAACGGCGTGATCGAGGTAGGGCGGCAAGGCGACCGCCAAATACAGCCCGACCGCAATCGCGTCGTCCAGACTGATCATCCCGTCGAGGGGCGCCCCTGCAATGCTGATCTGGTCGGCCGGAAGCCCGGCAATTCCGCGAAGCGCGCCGACGAGCGCAGGCAGCAATTCCGCCGCAGCCACTTCCGACATCGAACCCGTCTCGTACACAAGGCGGTACGCCACGGCCATCGTCGTGACGTGTTCCTCGATGAATCGGATCTCGTCACCGGCGCTCGGGTGCGCGACACGTTTCTTGAGGTTGATCAGACTCGCGATGATTTGAAAATTGTTTTTGACCCGATGATTCAGTTCGCGAAGAAGGGCAAGCGTCTCCGCGCTGACCTTCGTCGCTTCCGGAATATCAGACGTCACTGATGTGGAAGCGCTCCGGTCGAACCGGCGCAGGCCGGGTCCAGCGCCGCTTCCCATGTGCGACCCGGGCCAAACGCCTTGTCCGACCCGAGCGCCATCAGGTCCGCAAGCCTTGAACGCGCGCGATTGACCCTGCTTTTCATCGTGCCGACAGCGCACTGGCAGATGCCGGCGGCCTCCTCGTACGAAAGCCCCGAGGCGCCCACGAGCAGCAGCGCCTCGCGATGGTCGGGCGCCAACCTCGACAGGGCTTCGCGGAAATCCAGGAACTGCATATGGCTGTCCTGCGTGGCATGGGTCGCGAGGCGCGCGGCGTACTGGCCGTCAGGATCATCGACCTCACGGCGAAGCTTGCGCTGGCGCCCATAGAATTCGTTGCGCAATATCGTGTAAAGCCAGCCGAGCATGTTCGTTCCGGCCTCGAAAGAGGACAGGTTCGCCCAGGCTTTGACAATCGTCTCCTGCACCAGATCATCGGCGACATCGGGGCGGCCGCACAGCGAAACGGCAAAGGCCCGCAACCTCGGCAAAGCCTCCAGCATGTCCTGCTTGGTGTTGCCAGAGCTCTGGCGGACCCCGGTGTTCTCGCGTTCTCGATAGGGAGTACGGTTCATGACTTCCCGGCCTCCTTTTTCTCCAGCTCCTCGAGCAGCTTGAGGAAACGATCGGGCAGCGGTTCGCGTGCCACTTCGTCGTAGACGGCACGAAGCTGCTGGCCGATATGCGCCTGGATATCCGCGTCCAGTCCAGGGGCACCCCTGGCCATACGGGCCCGCCCAAAATTCACATCTGCGTTCATAGGCTGTTTGCGCTCCGGCTTTCGCGTGGTCCGCTCATCCATTGCCTTCTCCAACACGGTCGAAACCAATCCGTTCCCAGCCAGAGCCCCATGGTGTTACAATGGCAGCCGCCATCCCACCCCCACAGCCGTTCTCCGAAATGTGAACTGTGTCACTGGGCAGTCGTTCCATCGGCCCGGAACCAAATTTCCGTCTGTGGCTTAGTATGGCGAGTACGGGAACCGCAATCGCAAGACCGGTGTGCGGAGCCGTCGCCAAAAAAGGGGGTTTCATGACGGTTTCGGTGACGATTGCCCGCCACATCCCGATGCTGCGACGGTTTGCCCGCGCCGTCACCGGAAGCCAGGCCAGCGGTGACGCCTACGCACTGGCGACGATCGAGGTGATCGCGTCCGGCGAAATGCCCGTCGCACAGAACGGAGATGCCCGCCGCGACCTGTTCACCGCCTTCGTGCGGGTCTGGGGCTCCATACCCGTCAATGGCGTTTCGGTCGCCGAAGCCAGCGCCGCCGACATGGCGGCCGCCGATAAAGTGCTCGAGGAAATGAGTCCGTTCGCCCGCGTGGCGTTCCTGCTGCGCGGGCTGGAAGGCTTTTCCGTCAATGACGTCGCGACGATGTTGCAGCGCGACCCCGAGGAGGTGAATGCCTTGCTCGATCAGGCCGGGCGAGAGATTGCGGCGCACATGAGTACCGACATCCTGATCATCGAGGACGAGCCGATCATCGCGATGGATCTGGAAGCCCTGGTGTCCGACCTCGGCCACCGCGTCACCCTGATCGCCCGCACCAGGGCGGAGGCGCTCGAGGCCGTCGAGATCGAGACGCCCGGCCTCGTGCTGGCCGATATCAACCTGGCGGATGGCAGTTCCGGCCTTGATGCGGTGAACGAGATTCTACAGACATACAATGTGCCTGTGATTTTCATAACCGCGTTTCCGGAGCGGCTGCTGACCGGCGAGCGACCGGAGCCGGCTTTCCTGATCACCAAGCCTTTCCAGGGTGAGACGGTGAAGGCCATCGTCAGCCAGGCCCTGTTTTTCGATCGAAAAGCGGCTGCCGCGCGGAAGGCGTCGGTCACTCTTCAATAGGTCTGGCTGAGACATCTGCATGTTGAATTGAACAGGCGCGCGCCGTCTGGCGCGTTCGCGTGAATTGGAGAGGGCAATGGACCAGGATGCACAGCAGACCATTTGGGATTTAGCCAAAAAAATCGGCACCTGTATGCTCGTCACACACACGGGCGAGCAGATACGTGCCCGCCCGATGCGGGCGATGGTTCGGGCCGAGCAGAACGCGATTTGGTTCGTTTCCGACGCGGACAGCGAAAAAGAGAACGAAATCGCCAATCACCCGAGCGCCTGCCTCGCCTTCGTCGATCTGCGCGGGCAGAGTTTCGTCTCCCTGTCGGGAAGCATCGAGCGGGTCCACGATCACGCGCAGGTGGAGGCACTGTGGAACGAAGGGGTCGAGGCGTATTTCCCGAACGGGAAGGACGATCCGGCGCTCGTCCTTCTGAAGTTCGCCCCCAGCATCGGCGAATATTGGGACGCGCCGTCGAACCCGATCGTGCTGGCCATCAAGTTCCTGCAAGCCAAAGTCACGGCGCAGCGGCCAGACCTCGGGACGAACGAGAAGGCGTCGCTTTCCTGATCTTGATGGCCCGGGTGGAACCAAACGGATTCGTGCCGCGTTTCAAGGCGGCGCGATGACAGCGTAACGCGGTCGGGCGCGTAAACACGCAGACAGCGAAAGGACATTCGAGATGGACAAGGATCGTATTGCCGGCTCCGCCAAGGAAGTCAAGGGCAAGGTCAAGGAAGTCGCGGGCAAGGCGACTGGCGACGCCAAGCTCCAGGCCAAAGGCAAGGCGGACAAGGCCGAGGGCAAGGTTCAGAAGACCGTCGGCAAGGCGAAGGATGCCGTGCGCGATACACAGCGGCACTAGCAGAACGAGCTTACGCACGGCCTTCTGGAGGATATGATGATGGCAACTTCAACCGCTCATAACGTGCGGTCGGCGGCAGCGGCCACCGAGCAAACGGCCAATGGCATCAGCGACGCCGCGCGGATTGCAGGCTCCGCCGTTCGCGACGCCTCGCATAAAGTGGCGGACGCTGCCAACAGTGCCGCAAGCAACATCGCGGGTGCCGCTTCGACGGTGGGTGCGCGCGCGTCCGAGGCAGCGCAGGAGTTCAGCCATCGTGTGGAACGCCAGCCGCTGACCTCGGTGCTGATCGCGGCCGGCGCCGGTTTCGTGATCGGGCTTGTGCTCGGCCGCCGCTAACGCCTGCCGGACTCCGGCGGACCCGGGGACAGCCCCGGGTTCCGCGGTGTTCGGCCATTCTTGCAATCGGGAGGGACTACGATGTTGCGGTGGGCTCTGCTGTTTCTGATCGTCGCAATCATCGCGGGACTGGTGGGCTTCGGCGGCATTGCCGCTGTCGCCGCGAATATCGCCCAGATCCTGTTCGTGGTCTTCCTGGTTCTCTTTCTCATCAGCCTGGTGATGCACGTCGTTCGTGGGCGCGCGCCGCCGATCTAGCCGATCCGGCGTGCCAAGGGAGTGGGGCCGATGGACGACGCTGGATCGTCTTCTCCGCATCTCGATCCGAAAGAGCAGTCGCTCGCCGAGGCGCACACGGCGCCGCGTGCCATCGTCATTCATGAACTGGTGCGCGAGGAGGGCGAAGAAGGTCTGGTTCGGCCGGTTGCCGCATTGGCATGGTCGGGGCTGGCGGCCGGCATGTCGATGGGATTCTCCTTTCTCACCCTCGCACTGATCCGAAGCGCGCTGCCGGATGCCCCATGGACGAGGCTCGTCGATAGCGCGGGTTATAGCCTTGGCTTCATGATCGTCATCCTGGGACGGCAGCAACTGTTCACGGAGACGACGGTCACGGCCGTCCTCCCCCTGCTGCTCCGCCGCGACGCGGCAACGTTGTGGGCGGTCCTGCGTTTCTGGACCGTCGTGTTAATCGCCAACCTCGTCGGCGCGCTGATCTTTGCGTTGCTGATCGCCCATCAGGGCCTGTTCCCCGATGACGTCTACCGGACGTTCATCAAAACCGGCCAGGAGGCTGTCTCGGGCTCGTTCTTTCCGACGATGGTACGCTCGGTGTTTGCGGGCTGGCTGATCGCGCTGATGGTGTGGATTCTTCCGAGCGCCCGCTCGGCCCGTTTGTTCGTTATCCTGATCCTGACCTACGTGGTCGCACTCGGCCGGCTTTCGCACACCGTTGCGGGGACGATCGACGCCGCGTTCCTTGTTTTTTCCGGCAACGGTACGCTCACTGAGTTTTTCCGGGGATTTCTCGCGCCGACGCTGATCGGCAACACGATCGGCGGCGTCGCGTTGGTGGCGATGTTGAATCATGCGCCGCTGGCGGTCGAGTTACAGACCGAGCACTCGAATCGCTGGTAGGCCACGCCGACGCATTTTGAGCCCGCGCCCCGCGCCAAGGTCCGGTCGGATGGAACCGGCCCGGCGCAAGGTGATTGTCTAACGTAGATCAATTCAAAGGGGCTTCGATGCAGCGCAGGAAGTTCCTGGGCCATGGAGGAGCATTGGCAGTCGCGCTGGTCGCGACCCTCGCTCCGGAACAGGTTCGTCCGGCATCGACTGCATCGGCATCGACGACAGCCTTTGGCGGTTCGTTTGTGCGCGACCTTGCCCGCGACCTCGCGACACGGCCCTACCAGCCGCCAGACCGTAGCTTGCCTGGTTCGTTCGCGCATCTGACATACGATCAGTATCGCGGCATCCGCTTCGATCCCGCGCACGCGCTGTGGCGTGGAATGGGGCTGCCGTTCGAGGTGCAGTTCCTTCATCGCGGTTTCCTGTTCGAAGATCGTGTCGATCTCTTCGAGGTTGCCGACGGCCATGCTTCGCCCATCCGCTATAGCCCCGACATGTTCGTGTTCGGCAAAACTCCGCGCCCCACGGACGATATGGGATTTTCCGGGTTCCGTATTCACGCGCCGATCAACCGGCCGGATTATTTCGACGAGGTCTGCGTGTTTCAGGGCGCCAGCTATTTTCGCGCGGTGGCGAAAGGCCAGAATTACGGGCTGTCGTCACGGGGCCTCGCGATCAAGACCGGCGATGCGGGCGGCGAGGAATTTCCGGCGTTCAAGTCATTCTGGCTGGAGCGGCCGACGCCGGGCACCAACGCCGTCGTCGTTCAGGCGCTGCTCGACAGCCCGAGCACATCCGGCGCGTTCCGCTTCACCATCCGCCCCGGCAGCGAGACGATCTTCGACGTCGAGATGAGTCTGTACCCGCGCAACGACATCGAACACGCCGGCCTGGCCGCGTTGACGAGCATGTTCTTCTTCGACTCCAACAATCGGGCAGGCTACGACGACTATCGTCGCGCCATCCACGACTCGGATGGTCTGGCGATGTGGACGGGGCGCGGCGAGCAGCTTTGGCGGCCTTTGAACAACCCGGCGCGGTTGCAGATGAGTTCCTTCGTCGATCCCGGTTCGCGCGGGTTCGGCCTGATGCAGCGCAAGCGACAATTCGACGATTACGAGGATCTGGAAGCGCATTACGAAAAGCGCCCGAGCCTTTGGGTCGAACCGATCGGAGCCACCGGCGAAGGCGCCGTGCAGCTCGTCGAGATTCCGACGCCCATCGAGACCAACGACAACATCGTCGCGTTCTGGACGCCGAAGCAGCCGATCAAGGCAAAGACGGAGTTTGCGTTCACCTACCGCCTGCATTGGTGCGACGACATACCGATCCACAGCGATCTGGCGCGCGTGACCGATACGGCTTGCGGCATCGCGCTCGACGGCAGCCGGCTTTTCGTCATCGACGTGGTCGGCGACAACTTGAAGGCGCTGGCGAAGGATATCAGCCCGCAGGTGCAAGTCACCGCCAACCCCGGCGCGATCCGCAACGCCGTCGCCGAGGCAAACCCGCAGACCGGCGGCTGGCGCATGAGCTTCGAACTGGTGCCGGGCGATGCGACCCTGGTCGACTTGCGCGCGCAGCTGATGGACGCCGAGGCGCCACTTTCCGAAGTCTGGATCTACCGTTGGACGCACTGACCATCACGCGCGAGGAGGTCGAGCGCGACTTCCGCCTGCTGCCGGACGACGCTCCGCTGGCGATGCCGGTGCAGTCGCTTCATGCCGCGTATGAACGCGCGCACGATGGCCGCATTGCCACTTCCCCCCGTGGAATTGCGTTCCGGCGGTTTGCCGTCATCGGCGGCGCGCTGGCGATGACGTGCGTTGCGGCGTACCAGATGGTTCGTGTGTTGGACGCTGACGGCATCAACATCCTGGAACTGTTCATTCTGGCGTTGTTCGTCACGCTGTTCGGCTGGATCGCCCTGGCGTTCACCAGCGCCGTCGCGGGATTCCTTTCGCTTGCTGCTGGCCACGGCGATACGTTGGGCGTCGTGACAGCGGCCGAACACAAAACAGCCACGCGCACGGCCATTCTCGTTCCTGTCTATAACGAGTCGGCTGCCCGCGTGATGGCGGGGCTGCAAGCCATCGACGAGGAATTGCGGCGGGCCGACGCCGCCGACATGTTCGATATCTTCATCCTCAGCGACTCGACGAACCCCGAACGCTGGATCGAGGAGGAAGCCGCGTTCCTGTTGCTGCGCGACCGCACCGGCGGCCACGACCGGATCTTCTATCGCCGTCGGCTGGTCAACACGGCGCGCAAGTCCGGCAACATTGCAGACTGGGTCACGCGATTTGGCGCCGCTTATCCGTTCATGCTGATCCTGGACGCGGACAGCGTGATGACGGCGGATGCACTCGTGCGGCTGGCGGCGGCGATGGAACGGCATCCGGGCGTCGCGCTGATCCAGACTCTGCCGACAATCGTCAACGGGCGCACCCTGTTCGCGCGGATGCAGCAGTTCGCCGGCCGCGTGTACGGCCCGGTGATCGCGCACGGCATCGCGTGGTGGCACGGGGCGGAGGGGAACTACTGGGGCCACAACGCCATCATTCGCACGCGCGCGTTCGCGGCCCACGCGGGGTTACCGGAACTGCCCGGGCGCAAGCCGTTCGGCGGCCATATCATGAGCCACGATTTCGTCGAGGCCGCGCTGCTGCGGCGCGCCGGCTGGGCGATCCGCATGGCGCCGTCGCTTGCCGGCAGCTACGAGGAAACGCCGCCCTCGCTACCCGATCTCGCCAGCCGCGACCGGCGTTGGTGTCAGGGCAATCTGCAACACGCCGCCGTCCTGCCGGCGCGCGGGCTGCATCCGGTCAGCCGGCTGCACATGCTGATGGGCATCGGCTCCTATGTCACCGCGCCGATCTGGCTGGTGTTTCTGCTCGCGGGCATCCTGCTCTCGCTGCGGGCGCGCTTCGTCACACCGGACTATTTCCCGAACGGCCACACGCTGTTTCCGGTCTGGCCGACGGTCGACCCGGTGCGGTCGAAATGGCTGTTCATCGGCACGATGGCGGTTCTTCTGGCACCCAAGCTGCTGGGCCTGATCGCGACACTTCTGGACCCGGCGACGCGGCGGGGCTGCGGCGGCGCGATCCGCACAACGGTCAGCCTGCTGATCGAGACGGTGCTCGCGGCGCTGCTGGCGCCGGTGATGATGATGCTCCAGTCGGTCGCCGTCGCCGACGCACTCTCCGGCCGGGATGGCGGGTGGAACCCGCAGCGGCGCGAGGACGGCAGCACGCCGTTCGGCGCCCTCGTGCGCCGCTATTGGCGCGGCACCCTGTTCGCGATCGTGCTGACGGTTGCCTCCTATGAGGTGTCACCCCTGCTGGCGCTCTGGATGTCGCCGGTGCTCGCGGGGCTGATGCTGGCCGTGCCGCTGATCGCGCTGACGGGTGCCGCCGGGCCCGGCACCGCGCTCCGCCGGCTCGGTCTGCTGCGGACCCCGGAGGAACACGCGGAGCCAGCCGTGCTGACGCGCGCGCGGTCGCTCGTCGCCGACTACAAGCGTGTCCTGGAAGCGGAACCCGCCATGCGCCGGCTGTTCGCGGATGTCCGGCTGCTCGGCTTCCACCACGCGACTCTCGCGCCGCCGCGCCGCAGGGGCGTGGACCCGATCAACGCAGCCCTGGTCGTCGGGCTGGCGAAACTGGACGACGCGGAAACGTTCGACGAGGCACTCGCGATGCTGACGGATGAGGAAAAGGCCGCCGTCCTGGCGAGCGCCGAGGGCCTGGAGCGTCTCGGCGCGCTGGCGTGACGATGGCTTAGCCCGCTACGCGGCCCGGCGCATCGCGCTGGCCGAGGTCTCCAACTGCCGCGCGATGCGGTTCAGGGCCTCGCTTTGCGGGTCTCCGGTCGGCAGTTTAGGGCGCTGTGGCAGGCTGGCGGCGCCCTCGGCGAGCGCGGCGGTGGCGTTCTCGATCCAGGCGGCCCAGTCGTGCCAGGGCGTCGGGTCATGCCCCTCGCGGGCGGCCAGATGCATCGCGGAGAGGCGGCCGGCCATCCGGCGCAGCGCCGCATCGACGGTCAGCGCCGCCTCCACGCCGGCCGAGGGGCGGCCGGGTTCCAGCAGCGCGCGTTGCAGGGTCGCTTCGAGATTGTTGCTCGCCATGCCGGCGGCGCGGCGGGCCGCTTCCACCTGCTCCGGCGTCGCCTCGCCCAGCAGCACGCCGATCTCGGCGCGGGCGTAGGCGCCGTGCGTCAGGATCGCCGCGCGCAGGTCCCGCGCCACCCGCCCCGGCTCCCAACTCGGCCACAGCACCAGCGAGGCAACGACGGCGAGGCCGCCGCCGACCACGGAATACAGCGCGCGCATCGCCGCGATCGTCAGTTGGCTGGTGCCCGGCTGGCCGAGTTCCGACAGCAGGACCACCAGCGGTGTCAGGCAGGCGATGAACAGGCCGAAGCTCGCGGGCCGGACCGACAGCGCGATGATCGCGAGCGGGAACAGCGCGGCGGCGATGGCCAGCGGCGTGGTGCAGAAGGTCGCGACCACCGCCGCGATCAGGCCGCCGACGATGGTGCCGCCGACCCGCTCCAGCGCCCGCGCGTAGGTCAGGGCGACGAACGGCTGCATCGTCATGACCAGCGTGATCGTCAGCCAGTGTTCGTACGGTGCCGGCCAGTTGAGCGTGATGAAGAACGCCGGCGCGGCGGTGGCGGCGTTGCGGAGCGCGTGGCGCAGCGCCTCCGACTGCCAGCTCAGATTGGCGCGGGTTGTCGCGACCACCTGCCGCCACATCGGGTCGGGCGGCTTGTCCGACGCCGGCAGGCCCGGTTGCCAGCCGTCCGGCGCCGCCAGATTGATCGGGATGCGCAGCCGCTCCGCCAGGACCTCGGCGACCGGGTGCAGCGGCGAGTCGGGCTCGGCCGCCGCCGCGATTGCCTGCACCGTGCGTTCCAACCGCTCCGGCTCCACGCGGTGGTCGAGCACGACGGCGCGGGCCAGCACGACGAGCAGCGGCCGCACCAGCCGCAGCATCCGCTCCGCCGCCGCGCGGGCCTCCGGGTCGGGGTCGCTCGCCAGCAACTCCGACAGGGCGATCAGCGCGCCGAAAATCTGGTCGGCTGCTTCCAGGCGGATGAAGGTGTGGGTGGCGCGCCCGCTGACCGGGCCGTGCGCCCGGACGGTGGCGAGGACGGCGGCGCGCGCACGTTCGATCGCCGCGCGGACGGTGCGGCGGTGGGCGCTGGCGTGGTGGTCCCAGATCGTCTCGTGCGGATCGGGGTGGCGCAGCACCAGCCGCAGATCCTGCGCCAGCCGCGCCAGTTCGAGGTAGGCATCGCCGACGGCACGGCGGGCCGGCGCGTAGGGTTGCAGGCGCCAGATCACCAGCGTCAGCAGCGCCGCCCACAGATTGCCGCCGAGAAACGTGGAACCGAGTTCGTAAATCTCCCGCGAGCTGCCGATGGTGCGCGTCAGCGCCAGCACGAGCACCACGGTCAGCAGATTGCCCACCTGCATCGCCGGCTGGCCGTGGATGCGGGCGAAGCCGGTGATGAACACGCAGACACACGCGATCGGGATCACCACGCCGAGCGGCTCGTTGCGCAGCAGGCCGAAGGTGATCGTGATCAGTGCGCCGAGCGCGCCGAACGTCAGGATCGCCCTGATCCGCCGCCCCAGCGGCCCGCCCGGATCGCACAGGCAGGTCAGCAGCGCAGACAGCGCCGCCTCCATCAGCGGCGGCCACTCGAACACTTCGTTGAGGGCGACGATGACGGCGACCGACAGGGCGGCGCGGAACCCCTCGGCGATGCTGACCTGCCGCAGATCGACGGCGAGCAGCGACCAGAGCCCGCCGACCGTGCGGGGTGCCGGAATGGCGCGCGCCTGTCCGCCCCCCATCAGGGGCGCGTCAGGCCGCCTTCGCCATGCCCCGCAGCACGTATTGCAGGATGCCGCCGTGGCGGTAGTAGGCGACCTCGTCGAGCGTATCGACGCGGCACAGCACCGGCACCGTGTCGACCGTCCCGTTCGGCCGATGGATCACCAGCGACAGATCCATGCGCGGGCTGAGATCTTCCAGGCCGAGGATGTCGAGGATTTCCTCCCCGGTCAGCGCGAGGGTCTTGCGGTCGATGCCGTCCTTGAAGGTCAGCGGCATGATGCCCATGCCGACCAGGTTCGAGCGATGGATACGCTCGAAGCTCTCGGTGATCACCGCCTTCACACCGAGCAGCAGCGTGCCTTTCGCCGCCCAGTCGCGCGAGGAGCCGGTGCCGTATTCCTTGCCGCCGATCACGACCAGCGGCACGCCCTCGGCCGCGTATTTCATCGCCGCGTCGTAGATCGCAAGCTGCTCGCCCGAGGGCAGATGCTTGGTGTAGCCGCCTTCGACGCCGCTCAGCATCTCGTTCTTGATGCGGATGTTGGCGAAGGTGCCGCGCACCATCACCTCATGGTTGCCGCGCCGCGCCCCGTAGCTGTTGAAGTCTTTTGCCAATATCTGACGCTGGAGCAGATACTCGCCGGCCGGAGAGGCTTTGCGGATGTTGCCGGCGGGGCTGATGTGGTCGGTCGTGATCGAGTCGCCGAGCACCGCCAGGATGCGAGCACCCTTGATGTCGCCGCGCGGCGCCGGCTCCGCCGTGATCCCCTCGAAATACGGCGGATTGCGCACGTAGGTGGAGCTGTCGGACCAGCGATACGTCTCCGTCCCGCCCTCGACCTCGATCGCCTGCCACTGCTTCGGCCCCTTGAACACCTCGCCGTAGCGGCTGAGGAATTGCGGGCGGCTGAGGCTGGCGCCGACCACGTCGGCGATCTCCTTGTTGGTGGGCCACACGTCCTTCAGATAGACCGGCTTGCCGTCCTTGCCGGTGCCGAGCGGCGCGGTCGCGATGTCCGCCGTCATCGTGCCGAGCAGCGCATACGCCACCACCAGCGGCGGCGAGGCAAGGTAGTTGGCGCGGACGTTCGGATGCACCCGCCCCTCGAAATTGCGATTGCCGGACAGCACCGAGACGGCGACGAGCTTGTTGTCCTCGATCGCCTCGGCGATCGCGTCGTCCAGTGGCCCGGAATTGCCAATGCAGGTCGTGCAGCCGTAGCCGACGGTGTTGAAGCCGATCGCGTCCAGATCGGTCTGCAATCCCGATTTCTCCAGGTATTCCGTGACGACCTGGGAGCCGGGCGCGAGCGACGTCTTCACCCACGGCTTCGGCGTCAGGCCAAGCGCCCGCGCCTTGCGCGCAACCAGCCCGGCGGCGACGAGGACGGACGGGTTGGACGTGTTGGTGCAGGACGTGATCGCCGCGATCACCACGTCGCCGTGGCCGATCTCGTAGTTCTTGCCTTCGACCTTGGCGCGCTTGCCGATGTCGTTGGCGGGCACGCCGAGGCTTTTCGTCAGCTCCGTCGTGAACGCCGTGGAGGCGTCCTTCAGCAGCACCCGGTCCTGCGGCCGCTTCGGGCCGGCGATGCTCGGGCGGACGGTCGACAGGTCGAGTTCCAGCACATCGGTGAACACCGGGTCCGGCGTCGAGGTGTCGCGCCACAGGCCCTGCGCCTTGCAATAGGCTTCCACCAGCGCGATGCGATGCTCGTCGCGGCCGGACAGGTGCATGTAAGCGAGCGTCGCCTTGTCCACCGGGAAGAAGCCGCAGGTCGCACCGTATTCGGGTGCCATGTTGGCGATCGTCGCGCGGTCGGCGAGCGGGAGGTCATCGAGGCCAGGGCCGAAGAACTCGACGAATTTGCCGACGACGCCGCGCTTGCGCAGCATCTGCGTCACCGTCAGCACCAGGTCGGTCGCCGTCGCGCCCTCGGGCAGCTTGCCGACGAGACGGAAACCGATCACGTCGGGGATCAGCATCGCGATCGGCTGGCCGAGCATTGCCGCCTCCGCCTCGATCCCGCCGACGCCCCAGCCGAGCACGCCCATGCCGTTGACCATCGTCGTGTGGCTGTCGGTGCCGTACAGCGTATCGGGATAGGCGAAGGTCTTGCCCTCGATGTTCGCCGTCCAGACGGCTTGCGCCAGATATTCCAGGTTGACCTGATGGCAGATGCCGGTGCCCGGCGGGACGACGCGGAAATTGTCGAACGCGGTCTGGCCCCAGCGCAGGAACACGTAGCGCTCGCCGTTGCGCTCGAACTCGATATCGACATTCTTTTGCAGCGAATCATCGTGGCCGAACGCATCGACCATCACCGAATGGTCGATCACCAGATCGACCGGCACCAGCGGGTTCACCTTGGCCGGCTTGCCGCCGAGGCGGAGGATGCCGTCCCGCATCGCCGCGAGATCGACCACCGCCGGCACGCCGGTGAAATCCTGCATCAGGATGCGCGCGGGCTTGAACGGCACTTCCTTGGTCGATGACGCGGATGCGAGCCAGCCGGCCACCGCATGGGCGTCGGCGACGTGGTAGCTGTGCCCGTCCTCGAACCGCAGCACGTTTTCCAGCAGCACCTTCAGGCTCACCGGCAGGCGGCTGATGTCGCCGATCGTCTTGGCAGCCTCGGGGAGCGAAAAATATTCGTAATCGCGCCCTTCCACCGTCAGGGTGCGGCGGGTCTTCAGGCTGTCATGTCCGATGGATGTCATGCGCGTGCTTTCGTTGCGCCGCGCGCAACGTCACGGGAAAGTCCCCGCGGCGGGCGGGCGGTTGGTGCTTACCGGTCATGGGCTTAAACCACACCTGTCGCGGCCCGTCCACACGGGCGGCCAGGAAACTGTTGCGGCGCAACAAGGCAGGTGACGGCGTGCTGGAGGCAGAAGGGCTGGCCTCGATCCGGGGCGAGCGGCTGGTGTTCGCGGGCCTCGGCTTTTCCGTTGCTCCCGGCGGCGCGCTGCTGCTGGTGGGGCCGAACGGGTCCGGCAAAAGTACGCTGTTGCGATTGGTTGCCGGTCTGGTGCGCGCGGAAGCCGGGCGGCTGCGCTGGCAGGGCGCCGATGCGCTCGCCGACCTTGCCGAGCACGCCGGCCGCGTGGCCTATCTCGGCCATCAAGACGCGGTGAAGCCGGGAATGACGGTGGCGGAGAATCTTTCGGTCTGGGGCTTTCGCGACCGCGTTGCGCCCGCGCTGGAGCGGGTGGCGCTGACCTCGCTCGCCGACCTGCCGGCGAAGATGCTCTCCGCCGGCCAGCGGCGACGCCTGGCACTCGCGAGGCTCGCGCTGCGCCCGGCGCCGATCTGGCTGCTGGACGAACCGACGCTCGGGCTCGACGTCGCCTCGGTCGCGCGGTTCGGCGACATGCTCGCGGCGCATCGGGCGGAGGGCGGAGTCGTCATGGCGGCCACGCATCTGCCGCTGCCGCTGCCGGGCGCCGCCGAACTTTCCCTGGCCGCGTGAGACTGTTTTTCGCGCTGCTTCGCCGGGAATTGCGGCTGTCGCTGCGCCACGGCGCCGACACGCTGGCCGCCGTGCTGTTCTTCCTCGTCACCGCCACGTTGTTCCCGCTCGCCATCGGTCCGGCGCCGGAGACGCTGGGGCGGCTCGCGCCCGGCATCGTCTATGTCTGCGCCCTGCTCGCCGCCCTGCTGCCGCTCGACCGGCTGTTCGGCGCCGATTACGAGGACGGATCGCTCGATCTGCTGCTGCTGAGCGGCCTGCCCGCCGCCGCCGTCGCTGCCGCCAAGGCGGGCGGGCACTGGCTCGTCACCGGGCTGCCGCTGCTGCTCGCCGCCGCCCCGATCGCGATCATGCTGCGCATCGCCGACGACGCGCTGCCGGTGCTGCTGCTCGGTCTGTTGCCGGCGACGCTGCTGCTGTCGCTGTTGGGGACCGTCGGTGCCGCCGTCGTGCTCGGCGCGCGGCGTGGCGGGGTGCTGCTGCCGCTGCTGGTGCTGCCGCTGACGACGCCGGTGCTGATCTTCGGCGTCGCGGCGGCGGACGCCGCGAGCGGCGGGCAGAGTGCGCGGCCGCATCTGCTGCTGCTGACGGCGTTCCTCGCTGCCGCGCTGCCGCTGTGCCCGCTCGCCGCCGGGGCCGCGTTGCGTGGTGCGGCCGAATAGATTGCGCGCTACAGGCGGCGTTCCGCGCGGCGGCCGAGCGCCCAGAACATCGCCCCGCCGAGCAGCGCGCAGCCCGCCACCAGAAGCAGCAGCAGCGCCACCGGGCGGTCGCGGAAATACCAGGCGGACCACACCCAAGGCGGCAGCGAGCCGACCGTGTAGGGCGATGTCACCCGAAACGCGGCGACGTTCCCGTCGGAGAACACAGCCAGATCGCCCTGCGTCAGTGCCGCCTGCTTGCTGTCGCGCAGATCCGCCAGCAGCCCGCCGAGCGCCGGCGGCGCCATCGCCAGCAGCGCCACGACGGAGCGGCCGGACGCGAGCGGGTTGCGCGCGCCCACCAGCAGCGATGTCGATTCGGACATGCCCGAGGCGAGCGTCGCCGTCGCGTGGCCGCGGTCCCGTCCCCATTCGCCGTCGAACAGATGGCCGACACGGTCGAGCGTGTCGGACACCGACAGCGTGATCCGCCCGTTGGCAACCGCCACCGCCGACTCGCGCAGCAGGTCGGCCGCCGCGCCGAGATGCGGCACGGTGCCGACGACGAGCAGATCGCGGTCGGCAACCGTGCCGATCGCGTCCGGCCGCACGACGGTCAGCCGCAACGCCGGATAGCCGGTCTGCGCCCCGAAGCGGCCCATCACGCCGAGGAACGCGGCGATCTCGCCGCTGCTCGGATGCTCGGGCAGCACCGCCGCCGTCTCGGACAGGTCGGCGAGGCGGGTGAACGGGAAGCCGGACGTCACGAACATCGCCAGATCGGGCAAGGCTGCGAAGCGGTAGCCCCGGCTCAGGTCGATCGTGCTGTCGGGATCGACCGCCATCCGCAGGTTCGTCGGGATCGACCCGCAGGCGTCGCGATGCAGCGGGCGGGCATCGAAGTAGAATTGCAGATCGTTCGCGCCGGACAGGTCGTGGACCGGCACGCCGACATGCGCCGGGGCGGCCTGCGCCGCGCTGGCGGACGGGATCAGGCGGGACAGCCACGCATCGCTTGTCGCGGCCGGCGCCAGCGGCAGCGTGCCGAGATAGGCGCCGTTGATCCCGACATCGAGGCGGGAGGCTTGCAGGTCGATGATCGCACCGGGCGGCGCGCGGTAGCGCAGTTTCAAGTCGAACGGCCGGTCGCGCCATGTGTAGAAGTCGGGCGCGGTGCGGAACGGCACCTTCAGCGAGCCGGCATAGCCCGACGATTGCAGCGCCGCGACATCGGCCAGCTCGCCGAGGCGCACCGGCCGGTCGGTGCGAATCCAGGCCGGCGCGTCATACGGGTGGCGCGCGGCCACCAGCGGCGCTTGCAGCAACGTGCTGGAGGCGCCGAGCGTGCGGGTGCCGAGCGCCAGCGCCGTCGCCGCCGCCACCGCCTCCTCCCCGCTGCGCCCGGCAATCACCAGGATCGTCGCCAGCGGGTCATGCGGGTTTGCCACCAGCGCCAGCATCGGCCCGTCGATCTGCGGCAGATCCGGGATGCCCGGCGCGCTGCTGCCGACGACGATGGCGACGGCGTTGCCCTCCCCCGGCGCGTCGGCGGCCACCGGGAAATCGGTCCCCCGGTCGCCGGCCAGTTGCCCGAACCAGGAGGCGGCGACGCCCGCCGCCTTCAGCGCGGCGTTGTCGGCGCCGGCCGGCAGCACGAACGGCAGCGTCACGACGTCCTGCCGCAGCCGGTCGAAGAACGGTTGCGGCAGCCGGGCGAGGTCGCGGCGCGGCGGCAGACGCTCGATGCTCAGCGTCAGCGCCGAGGTCTCGCTGACGTTGGCCCACAGCAATCCGCTCAGCGGATCGTTGCAATCGCCGGCATAGCGGCCGGCGAAGCTGATCGTCAGGCGGTTCTCCGGCTGGAAGAACGACGGGTCGACCTGCATCTCGGCCTGGAAACCGGGTTGGCCCTGGCGCGCCGGGATGGTCCCGACATACTGGCCGTTCAACGTGACGGTCAGGGCGCTGTCTTCCGGAATCAGCGCCGGGGACATCCCGCCCTTCAGCGACAATTGCGCCGATCGCACGACCTCGTCGGCGCCGATGCCGAAGCTCACGCCTTGCACGCCGGCGGTGCCGGTCAGATTGAGCGGCCCCGCCGCGCCAAGCTGGCGCAGGCTGGCGACGACGTGGCGCATGGCGACCTGGTTGGGCATTTCCCCCGAAACCGTCGCGACGCCGACGGTGCCCGGCGTCGAACCGAGCGGCGCGGCGGCAACCGGGGCGAGCGGGGCCGGCGTGATCGGGACGATCGGTTTCGCCGGCGGCGGCCCGGTCATGTCCATCGGCTTGGTCCGCTGCGGCATCACCCGCACGGTGATGCCGTTGCGGGGCGTCTGCCCGAACGCCAGCGCGGCGCCGAAGATCACCAGAAGCAGCGTGACCGCCGTTGCTACGCCGCCGACCCGCGCGACGGCGGCGTGGACACGCCGCCGGAACAGCCCGGCGATGGACAGCAGCACGCGCCACAGGCTTAGCAGCGGCTGGTCGTTCGGATAGTCGGACCAGCCGGTCCAGGCGTCGGCGCGGCCGAACACGGCACGCACCACATCGGCCTCCTCCATCAGGTTCGTCGGCTGCCACGCCAGCGCGATCGACTGGCCCTTCCAGGCATCCACCCGCGCCGGCAGCGAAAGCTCCTCCTCGCCGATCGTGACATCGACACGGACCGGCCCGGCCTCCAGCAGATCGCGCGGACGTTCGGCGACTGCGTTGGCGCCGTCCCGCGACAGGTCCACCGTCGCGCCGCGGATCATCCGCCCGTCCGCCAGCCGGATCGCGCACGGGATCACGGCGGGGAAGCCGGCGCGCGTCGCCGCCGCCCTCTCCCGCCCGACAGCGAGCGCGGCCAGCACCGCCAGCAGGCTCACGCCCGCCCAGATCGCGTTGAGCAGGAACGCCTGGAATGCCGGCGCGTCCGGGTGCCACAGCGTCATCGTCAGAACCGCACGCGCGATCCCGAGGCCCAGCAAGCCCGCGAGAATGATGTTCGGATAGACCGCGTGCAGATCGAAGAAGCCTTGCTCGACGCGCCCGCCCTTCGCTGTCACGTGAAACCGGCCGCCGCGCGGCCACAGCAGCGTCGCGATCGTCACGCGCACCAGCGACAGCGCCAGCACCGTCTCGTAGACCTCGCTCCAGAACGAGTGCCGCCAGTTCCGGTGCAGCCGGGCGTTCGTCGCGATCGCGTGGAACAGATGCGGCAGCGCGTAGGCGGTGATCGCCAGCGGCGCGGCGGCGATCACGTTCACGCCGAGCAGCAGGAACGCCAGCGGCGCGGTCAGGAAGGCCACGCGCGGCAGGGCGAACAGGAAATGCCCGATCGCCCCGAGATAGCACAGCCGCTGGCCCAGCCGCAGGCCGGGCCCGAACAGCGGATTGTCGCGCCGGAGGATCTGAAGCATCCCGCGCGTCCAGCGCGCGCGCTGGCGGATGTGCCCGGCCACGCCCTCCGGCGGCAGCCCGGCGGCGAGCGGCACCGGCAGATAGGCACTCTCCCAGCCCTGCCGATGCAGCTTCAGCATCGTGTGGGCGTCCTCGGTCACAGTCTCGCCCGCGAAGCCGCCGATGCTGTCGAGCGCGCTGCGCCGCAGGATCGCGCAGGTGCCGCTGAACAGCGCCGCGTTCCAGAAATCGTTGCCGTGCTGCACGAGCCCGTGGAACAGGTTGCCCTCGGCCGGCACGCGCGCGCCGGCCGCGAGGTTGCGCTGGAACACGTCGGGCGTGTGGAAATGCTGCGGCGTCTGCACCACCGCGAGGCGCGGCTCGGCGACCAGCCAGCCGAGGGACAGTTGCAGGAACGCCCGCGTCGGGATGTGGTCGCAATCGAACACGGCGATGAACGCGCCGTCGCTGCGCGGCAGGGCCGCGTTCAGGTTGCCGGCCTTCGCGTGCCGGTTGTCCTCGCGCGTCAGATAGCGGCAGCCGACCTCCTCGGCGAACAGCCGGAACTCCTCCCGCCGCCCGTCGTCGAGCAGGTAGACGCTGTGCCGGCCGCGCGGGTAATCCATCGACAGCGCCGCCAGCACGGTCTGGCGAACGATGGCGAGCGGTTCGTCGTAGGTGGGGATGAATACGTCCACCGTCGGCCACTCGGCCGGGTCCGGCGGCAACGGCAGCAGCTTGCGATGCAGCAGCCACGCGGTGCGCGCGTAGCCGAGCAGCAGCATGACCGCCGCGTAAAGCTCGGCCAGCAGCAGTCCGGTGCCGAAAACAAGCTCCGTCCAGCTCCCGGACGGCAGCGTATCGGCGACGCGCCAGACGAGGTATCGCACCGACACCGCCAGCGAAACCGCGAGCAGGAACATCGTCATGCCGCGCCCGGCGAAGCGGTTGCCGACCAGGAACAGCACCGCCGTCATCACCCCGAACAGCGCCTGCGCGCGTGGCTGCAACGGCACGGTGGCGATGGCAGCAATCGCGCCGATGCCGACCAGCGCGATCAGCGCGTCGAGCCAGACGTCGAGTCCGAACCCACCGGGTTCGGCTGGCCGCGCCGCAGGGTCGGTGGGGTCGCTCATGGCGTGCGGGGCTGAACCGGGTCCAGACTGTGGAACGGCAAACGGGCGCGCGGCGTCGCCGACCGCGTCGCCGGAAAGGTCAGCCATGCTCACCGCGCCGCTGTCTCCCTACGCCAATGTTCGATTCGCTAGAAGCTTTTGAGTCGAAGTCGGCGCTGCGCCGCAACGGATCTTTTGAGCGGCGCGGCGGGCGGCGCCATCAAATGCGCCGGAACAGTGCTTCGTCGCCGGGCAGCGGCGCCTCGCGGGCCGCAGCGTTCGGCCCGGCGGTGGCGGCGTCGTCCGGCGCGGGCTCGGGCGAGCCCCAGGCGATCTGGAAGATGGCCGCGCCGTTCGGGCGCGGCGCCGGCCGAGCCGGTGCCGCGCGTGGCGGCGGCGTCGGCTCGTCCTCCGGCGGCGGCGGCATCGCGTCCCACATGCTCGGCAGGTCCGCCCGCGTCAGCACCCGCGCGAGCGGCTTCGGCGCCGGTGGCTCCGCGGGCACTACTTGGACAGGTGGGGCCTGGACAGGTGGGGC
>Ga0116226_10000188_pt1 | contig 48401 bp, 13 predicted proteins | sample S1TSphfallax_FD_89692 | JGI IMG/M metagenome (GOLD analysis project Ga0116226, IMG submission 89692) | Host-associated microbial communities from peat moss isolated from Minnesota, USA - S1T2_Fa - Sphagnum fallax MG | ecosystem: Host-associated > Plants > Peat moss > Unclassified | place: USA... | reverse complement strand
CTGCGCTCGAAGATGGCACAATATTTCAGGACGCTGCAACGCTCAACAGTTTTCGCTTGCACCTGATGGCAGCATTGCAGGATGCATTTACCTATGTCGTCTTTAATGCGCCATTGGAGTCAAGCCTGCCGACAACGATCAATTTTTCTGTGCCAGGCGTTAGTTCCAGTGTTCTGTTGAATCTGTTCGACGCCGCCGGCGTGCGTGTGTCGGGCGGCTCCGCTTGTGGTGCCGCAAAGGCTCGGCCCAGCTATGTGTTGGACGCAATGGGATTGCCGGACTGGCAGATCGAATCTGCTGTACGCATGTCGTTCGGGCCGGCAGATTCAGTAGCATTCATCGATGAAGCCTGCGCGCGCATCCGCACTTGTGGCAGCGCCTTGCAACAAAGCGGTCTGTTCCCTGGGGTCGCGGAAGAAGCAGAATCCAAGGATGGATTGACGCGCCTGATTGCTGATGGAGCTTGTTGCTACGTCTTCTCAGATGCTGGCAGTCGGCAATGCGTAGTTGTCGATCCACGTCCCGCACTGGCGACGCAGCTACTGCAACTATTGACCAGCCAGAACTACACTGTAGCGGCAATACTGGATACCCATAGCACCAGCGATCGCGATTCATCATCCTTGGCACTACGAACAGCACTGTCACCGCATTTGTTGAAAACACAGGAGATCGATACTCATGGCTGGCCAGCAGGTATCGATGAATTACACCTGGGTGACCGCTTCCTTATGCGACTGCCGATTGACGGCGATGCATACAATGGCGTCGCTTATCTGATTTGCCATTCCGACGGCGTGCAATATGCTCTCGTTGGAGATCCTTTTTCGCCTGACACATTCCAGAGGTCAACAATTCACTCTGCGGCTGCACTTCGTAAGCTGGCAGACTTCGTCCAACCTGGTACCTTGCTGCTACCAGGGCAGGACCATGAGGGACGTCTCGTGACCACGTTGGAAATAGAATGCATGATCAATCCCTTGCTCTCAGGTTTGTTAAACAAGAATTCCGATATAGCTTGTGATATAGCGAAGAGCAATGTGTCGAGAAAAGCCCTGGAACTCGACTTCAACGCAGCCAACAAGCTGGTGCGAGGTAAAGGCGGCGTATTGTTACTCGATGTGCGTGAAGCGTACGAACAGCGCGTTAGCTCGCCACCTGATCTTGGTGACGATGTATGTCATATGGTGGCACCGTTATCTCGATTACCTGACCTGTTGCCAGAGTTGTTATCGCATCATGCAGAACGTCCGCTGATCTTCTTCTGTCGCAGCGGGAATCGCAGTGAACAGGCAGCACGGGCATTGCGCTATCTGGGTCATCCATCTGCATGGAGTCTGGCAGGCGGCGTGGCACTCTGGCCGCAACATTCGGCATCTTGAAGGCTAAGCAGCTTGCGGACCATCTAATGGCGCAACCAATTCCAAGGCTGCGACGGAGAATTTGACTGAACTGGTGGCGATCAATACTATATTGGACCAGTCAAATATCCCTAGGCTTGAAGGGCCTGCAGCAGTTTGGCTCCAATAGGAGAACCCCAACCTGTGCAAGCATCCCAGCCCCGTCCAGCCTTTTCTGCACCGTTATTGCCACTGACGATGTCATGTGTCACACTCGCACCAACCAGCGAGCCATAAAGTAAAGGATTGAGATAACCAACCGGCTTACCCAATTGCTGGTTCAAGAGTGCGATCAATCCAGCCCACAGCGGCGCCACTGCGCTGGTTCCACCGATCACCATTTGCTGACCATCGACCCGCACCACATATCCTGTATTCGGATCAGCATTGCCAGCAACGTCCGGTACGCCACGACCGCTTGGCTTATGCGGCAATTTGCTCTGGTAGTCGGGCACAGGGAAGTTCGTACTGAACCCGCCACCAGTTGCACTGTTGGGGCCATCGTTCCAGACCACCTCATTCAAACTACCATTACTATTGACGGTCAAACTGGTACCGCCACAGGCTAACGCATGGGGCGCTGAAGCAGGAAAATCGACATGCTGTTTGCCATCACTGACGCCGTCGGTCGAGCCATTGTCGCCGGCAGCAATGCAAATTGTGACCCCTAATGACGCTGCGTCAGAAAACAGTTGTTCGAACGCCTTCATTGTCTGCCCCGTCCAGCTCGATTCTGGCCCGCCCCAACTGATTGAGATGACGTTAGGGTTATTGGTCTGATCGTGAATAGCCGTGCTGACCGCATCGAGAAATCCCGCATCCGTGTTTGGTGCAAAATAAACCGCAATCCTGGCACCCGGTGCTACTGCCCCCGCCACTTCGACGTCCAGCATGACCTCGCCATCGGGGCCATCAGCAGTGGTTGGCGTGTTAGCTGCATTATCGACCGACACCGTGACTACTTTGGGCGGTGCAGTACCCAAGCCGGAGAAGTAAGTATCGATATCAGCAGGACGGGTACCGCCACCCAGCTCGATCAATGCAATGCATTGACCGGTGCCGTTGACACTCGCAGGGAAATCGTACAGCTTGGCAATTTGTGGTGGAGTATAAGATACCTCGGTAGCATGCGCCTTGATGATGCGCGTGTCCTGGCGTATCTGGAATTTAGTTGCAGCTTGAGGCCGATTATCGAGGCCGAACACACCTTCAACGATATCAACCAAGTCCGTCGGCACCGTCAAATAACCGACACGTCCGCGGTAAACACCGTTTGCATGGGAATAGTTTTCCAGCTTGGTCTCAAACGCCTTGCCGAGCGCATCTGCGGTGCCACATAGCACAACGTTGCGTTTGACCAAGCTGCTATTAACAACTTTCAATTGATATTGGGCAGCAAAAGCCTCTATGCGTGCAACATCGGCGGCACTGGCACTAAATTTTTGGGCAAACTCGCTACGCGTCAGATAGTGTCGCCTGGCGACAGGCTGCCCCGACCAGGCTTCAGCATCTTGATCCGTGTAAGTATGGGCAGGGCGCAAGCGCACTATGACTTCAATATGCAGATCGGGATATACCGCGCCAATTGGCGTAGCATTATTCAAGGGTTGGCGATCGCTGCCGACAACGATGCTGCGCGTGCTGTTCATCTTTCTCTCCTTATCAAGTTGCAAGGTTGAGAGGACAATTGCCATCAATTTATGAAAGTTACACTGCTTCGACCTTTGCCAACGAGGAAGGGTTCCGATCAAACAATGGAATTTTCATGCACGCAAAAATTCTCGCTATCAATGCATATATCTGCATTTCAACCATCTTCAAGCTTGCTCTTCAACGCATGCAAAGCAGCCAAACGCTCCACATCAAATTTGCGTATCCAACGTTCGTAAATTTCCTGCAACGGTACAGGATTTAAATGATGCAACTTCTCGCGTCCGCGCCAATCTGTTGCGATCAGGTTGGCAGCCTCAAGCAAGCCCAGATGTTGTGTTACGGCTTGGCGCGTCATATCGAGGTGAGCGCACAATTCCCCCAAGGTCTGCCCGTCGTTGTCGTGCAGCAGATCCAGTAATTTGCGTCGGCTCGGGTCAGCCAACGCTTTGAATAACAAGTCAGTTTCGTCCATAGCGGCATATCTTGCATGACGTCATAATATGCAAGCAAATACTTGCATGTCAAGTTGGCCTTTGCTATGCTGTTTCCATGTGATGATCAACACCACTCAAGGAGCCTACCATGCCGCAAGGAAATTCCAGCAAATTTGTCTATGTCAGCTATATCCGTACCAGCATCGAAAAGCTGTGGCAGTCGCTCATCACACCTGAATTCCAACAGCAATACTGGCTCGGCGCGAAATTTGAAACCGAATGGAAGCAGGGTGCTACGTGGCGCCTGACCTTCGCCGATGGTCGCGTTGCCGATACTGGCGAAATCGTCGAATACGATCCGCCACGTCGCATGGTTCTCAAATGGCGCAACGAATTCAGACCTGAGTTGACCGCTGAAGGATTTTCACGATGTGTCTTTGAAGTCGAGCAGGCCGGTAATGCTGTCAAATTACGTATCACTCACACCATTGATGTGCCGGAGTCGAAATTTATCGAAGCGGTTTCCGGTGGTTGGCCGCAAATTCTCTCCAACCTCAAGTCCCTGCTGGAAACCGGGGAAATCTGCATCACACGTTGATAGCGTTTCCTACTGGCGGCGCAAGGTGCAAATGCGTATTGCGCCGCGATGCTACAATTCCCCTGTCATAACCTGCAGGGGAAACCGATGGCAACGTTCACCGCCTTGCTCGCATCGATGTCTCATAAGGACGGGCATTTTCAAGTCGCACCCGGCGAGGAATGGGGGCAGGGCAGAACGCTCTACGGCGGCATCACACTCGCACTAGCCGCCCATGCTGCGAGACTGACGTTTCCAGATTTACCGCAGATGCGTGCTGCACAAGCGGCTTTTACCGGCCCAGCGTCAGGGTCGCTGACGATCAAGCCATTTAAGGTTGCTGCTGGCAAGTCTTCTGCATTCATCGGTGTCGATATCGAGACTGAAATCGGTACAGCGTTGCGTGCCACCTTTTGCTATGGGGTCTCGCGTCAATCTGTGTTCAGCCATAGCAATCTCGCGATACCCAAAGTGGAAAAGCCGGAACAATGCCCGACTTTTTTCCGTAGCGATTTTGCACCAAGATTCACCGGTCAATTCGATGGTCGCCTGGCTGGCAGGGCAGGCATCATTTCTGGCAGCGATACCCCCGATCTGCTCACATGGATTCGTCATCGCGACACCGAGGTTGCCGACAGCGAAGCTGGACTGATCGCATTGGCTGATGCGCTGCCACCAGCGGCGATGATGATGTTCACCGAACCCAGCCCGGTCAGCACTGCCACCTGGTCGATGGAGTTCCTGACCGAGCACTATACCAATCGCAGCTGGCATCTGATGCGCACACTCGCCGAGCATGTCGGTGATGGCTACAGCAGCCAGCACATGAACGTATGGAGCGAAGACGGTCGAGCACTGATGGTCGCGCGGCAGTTGGTGACCATCTATTGCTGAGGTTGTGGCGGTAAGGCTTGCCGCGATAGCGGTTCCAACTCTCGTAGTTTGTCGTCGGTCGCAAAAGCCGCAATGTAACCATCTGGACGTATCAACACCCATTCTCCTGGAAGCAATCCATATGCATCTCGGATATGGCCATCCGTATCGACCAGGTCACCGTCTGGGCAGACCCGCAATATCAACAAGCCTCCCGTAGTGGTGGCACTTTGGCTGACTCATACCCGAGCAAAATCCATTGCGTACCTTGATACTGCTTGAATAGTCGCGTAGGTTGCCCTTTTTTTACATCGTAACAAGGTGCGTCTGGTGCGCGATCGCCAAGACGTAATGCATGTTCACGCACCGGTAAAGCCAAGTTCAGCGGCGAGTCGTGATAGACGATATCCAGTTGCTGTGTATCGCGACCACGACTCACATCGCTATTCGCTTTGTAAGCCTCCAGTAATTTGGTTGAAAGACCAAGCACACCAGCAGCGACTGGGCGACGCTCAGCCTCGTAGCTATCGAGCAGATCAGAAGGAGCCCCGCTCAGCACAGCGGCTAATTTCCAACCAAGGTTGTAGGCGTCCTGCAGGCTGGTATTCAAGCCTTGACCGCCGGTCGGAGGATGAATATGAGCAGCATCGCCAACCAGAAAGACGCGTTCCTTGCGATAGCTATCAGCCAGGCGCGCATTCATGGAATAGACGGAGGCCCAAATCACCTGATGCACCACAATGTCTTTCCGACCGGTGCGCTCGGCAATCAGCTTTTGCAAACCGGCGGCGCTTAGATCAGGTTCACCCTCCAACGGAACCGGTGCCTGCAATTGGAAATACTCGGTTCCGCGCAATGGGCAAAGCGCCATCGAGGTTGCTGGGTTATCCTTCCAGCGATGCCAATACTCAGGCGACAAGCCCTCCAGCACCAGATCAGCGACAACTGCGCGTACTTTCATCGTTTCACCGGGAAACTCGATATTCAGCGCATGCCGTACGAAACTACGTCCACCATCGGTGCCGATCAGGTAACGCGCACGTAAAGATTGTTCGCCATTTAGCGTTTTGATTTTGGCGGTAACACCAGCCTGTTCTTGTTCAAATCCTGTCAGCTCACATCCATATTCCGGCGCGTGCTCAAACTCTGCCAAGCGTTCGCGCATCGAAGCTTCGGTCAAATACTGCGGCAGCATCAGCGGTTCGGAGTAAGGCTCGGCGGCACTGGGTGGGCGCGATTCCATCGCATGCGAATCACGAAAGCCATCGGAGCTATAGGCACGCATAACGGGATAGGGACCAGCCTTGGCAAGTATGCGTGCAAGCACATCCATATCCTCAAAGATTTCCAGCGAACGCGGCTGCAGACCCTTGCCACGCGAACCATTAAACGGAGCAGGGGATTTGTCGATCAGGCGGAACGCGATCTGGCGTCGCGCCAGCTCGATAGCCAGTGTCAGTCCGGCAGCGCCTGCGCCGTTGATCAAAACTTCGGTGTCAAAAGCTATAGACATGTGACTCTCAATGGAACAGCAGTTATTTATGTGTATCATACACATATTATATGTGCATAATACACACGATATTCGCAAAGTCAAGGAGGATTTTGTCGCTAAAGTCACGTCAATCATGCGCACTGAATGAGCATATCGACCAATGCGCTTGTACAATGCGAATAGAACATCACCGCCACAAAACCAATGAAACAAAGCGATATCCGAACCTTGCGCGAAGCCCTGTACGACCTGGTAGGGGTGATGAACCGGCCACAACCGGATGCCGCCTTGATTGCCGATGCAGGCATCAATCTGGACCGCGCCTTGTTTCCTTTGCTGACACGCATAGAATTCCGTGGGCCGGTCGGTGTCGTGGAACTGGCTGATCTGGTTGGGCGCGACTATACAACCGTAAGCCGTCAGGTCGCGAAACTGGAAAGTCTTGGACTGGTGAAGCGGCAAAACAGCAAGGCCGATGCACGCATACGCGAAGCAACAATCACCGCGAAGGGCAAGGAGATGACCGATGCCATCGATGCAGCGCGTCAGCGACTGGTATCGTCCACGCTGGCCGATTGGGACGAGAGAGATTTTCGTGATCTGGTGCGCCTGATGCGACGCCTTGCTGATTCGGCACTGCAATGGAACAGGAATCCGTCTGACGACGCATCCTGACGCCGCTGCATAATTCCGTCTTTAAGTTACGGGCAACACGTTTCCTATGCAACATAAGAAAACAGCTTACTCGAATAAGGCCGACTGGCTGGCCAATCCCCTTAAGGCATTCGATGCTTTCATTGCATCGGAAGACTATGCACGCACCAGTGCACGCAATCGCAACACGCGTCACATTCCGCTGAAGCCCGGATCAATTGAAGTCTACCGGGCGATGTTTGCCAATCTTCAACAATGGATGAACGGAAAACAACTGAACATCTTTTCAATAGATCAGTCTCAATTACGCATATTCCTTGAAGCAACCGACGATAAGGGCGAGCGCCAAATCCGCAGCGAAATCGCCTATCGTTACGTGCGCATGCTGGAACGCATTTATCGTCATCTGCAGATTCATCCAAACGCAGCCTCTCAGCTAGTTGTCGATACCGTCAATTCACGCAGTAAGCTCGGGAAAAATGAAGACATGGTCGTCCTCAGCATCGACGAAACCGCCCGCTTCATCGCTGCGCTACCACCTGAAACAGTAAGTTATCGCGGCGCAAAACCGGACGCCGGATGGAAGCATCGGCGCGACCGCGCCTTGCAGATGACGCTGCTGGGTGCAGGTTTGACAGTACATGAAGCCGTGCATCTGCAATGGTCGCAATACAATCTGGACGCCGCCACAGAAGCTGATGGCATGCAGATACAAATACGCCGAGGCAATTTCGAGCATACAACACTCCTGCAAGCCTTCGCCGTTCCTTACCTGCGTGTATGGGATGCAGAGCGACGCAAAATGGCAATACATGGCCCTTACGCATTCCCTTCGCACTTTGACGACAAGAATAGCCTGTTTGGTGAAAGAAAACCGCTCGATGTCGTATCCGTCTATCGTCAGATAGCGAACACCTTTCGTCGCGCTGGTATCGAACGGATTCATGTTGGCGGTCGTAACCTGCGCAACACCTTTGCCGTACGTTTGCTTGAACAAGGAATCAGTCGGGAAGAATTGCAGGAGAGTTTGGGATTGGCATTATCGCGCTCAGTTGATCGTTATGTAGATGTGACATCAAAGCCCAAAATGAAATAAGAATGTGGCGCTGACACTCATGAATTTATTGTCAACTTTACCTGGCAAGACAAGTCGATGCGGACAGTTGGTTATACGTCGAGGAAGTACATAACTGTCGCGAAAATGCCACTAAGATAATTTTGAAACGTCCTCAGGATACGAGGATAAAACTCCTTGAGGGCGGTAATCACGGGCTTATTCTGCATCGTCGGAATAGTCCGACCATCTTGATGATCAATTTAACAAGCCTGCCATGCGCGCACCAAATTTGATCCTAAATTCGATGAACATAGTCGTGCTATGCATAAGCGAGATTTTCCTTTGAATTTGTATGGCGCTTTGCGTATACCTCATATCGCTGTGGCAGATTGATCGCACGCCGATGAAATTCAAGAATGGCGATTTCAGCTGCTGTCTTCGTGCATGCAAAATGCAGAGTAGCCAGCAATCCCAACAAACAGGGTTACCTCTGTTTGCTGCCGGATAAGAATGCATTGATTCGGCGTCGTTAATTTATAAGGCATCAGTTATGAAATCATCGTCGCTACCTTGCCATCTCACTGTTCCGATTGTCGTCTTCTTATTTCCCCCCACCGTCGAAGCTCTTGCTTAATCTGATGCTGGTGCATTATTGAATGAACAGCAGCGTACGCAACAACTTTTGCCACAACCCTTACCGTCTGACGAAACGGAAATGCGGACTCCTGAAATGAAAGCCCTCAATAGCACGCAGGTAACGTACGCACCATTCGCTTCAACGGTGCCCCCAGCTTGTCCCCGAGTCTGAGCTACAGGAGGTGGTGCACGACGCCATCGGCGGCACAGCGGTCTTCACTGCAAAATCTGCTGATGGGCGACATGCAAAACGGCATAGTGAACGCTGATGGTGACCTCAATGCCAGCGCTCCAAATGACGGTGATGGCGGCAGAATCGAAACAATCTGACGGGCGCGTTCACCGACAATACAAACCGTTATGGTGGCGCCAGCGGTTTGATTTGAACAAATAGCGGCAGTATCAGCAACAGCTATGCGACAGGTGCTGTCAGCAGCGGCCAATCGGGGGGGCCTTTGTCGGTAACGTAAATAACTACAATGGTACCTGCGGATTGGTTGGCGTCAACAGCGGTACAGTCAATAGCAGTTACGCTACGGTAACCGTGAACAGTAGCGACTCAAGTAATTACTTCTACAATGTTGTCATTTATCCCAACGACAGTTTGAGCGGTAGTGCCGCCAGCAACTACAGCATCACTCAACCCACAGGTTTAACCGGCAATATCGTCGCACCAGTCTATGTAGCACCACCAGTATCATCAACATCTCACGGCTCGACGTCAGCGGCGGTCATATCAACAGCATGACGATCGGGGCGCAAGGACAATCCATCAGAGCCACGACAACTGATGGGCAGCCAGTATCGGCACCAAATTTCGATGCGACCAGCATCAATTTTGTCGGCAGCAACATCAACGTAAGCGGCAACGCCAATATTAATGACCAGCACGTCACTTAAAAAGTGATGCTCGCAATTTGAACCACGGCGAATTTTATGCGTCTCTTAATATCAAGCTTGGTTATTATTGACTAACAAGCATGCCTTCTGTGGCTTCTTTCCATGCTTTCAGTAATACATCTGTAATACAAGATATGACCCCATAGTGTCAAATCAACCGGTTAATGTGAACCATCAACATAGGTTTAGCTGCACTACCCACATACCACTTCATTTTTCGGCCCGACAATCTTTCGCATACCAATGCGATGTTTGCTCTGAGCGTATATAAACAAAAATTCATTTAATAATCAGGATCTTTGTTTAGAGCTGGAGAAAAGCAATTCCAATTTTCCTGAAAAGTCAGGTAGTACAAATGTCCAAGTATCCATCAAATTGGTGTGTAGTATTTTCGTAACGGTGCCATGGTATTAAAGGGTCAGTTCTATCTTTTTTTGTTTGTATAAATCTACCAGCGCCTGTAAACGTTGACAGGTGGTTTTTCAGGTGGAAAGGAAATAACATCTCCCCCGCTTGAATTTCACATCAGCATTTTTTAATACTCACGACCATTTCTCGAAGTGGTGTGGATGTGATTCTGTCAGCGATAAAAAAATTAATTTCAAACTGCGGCGTGGTTATTTGATTTGGGGAGCTTGGAATGGATGTTGCTGTTATCGGAATCGCGTGTCGATTTCCCGGTGCGAATGATCATCATATGTTCTGGGCGAATATCGCCGAGCAGAAGTCCAGCGTTTCCGAGGTGCCGACAAGCCGCTGGGATTGGCAAACGTATTGGGGTGATTCGCAAACGCAAGTCAATAAGACATTCAGCAAGTGGGGCGGCTTCCTGAATGAGGTCGATACGTTTGACAATCAGTTTTTCGGCGTACTTCCCAAAGTAGCGCAAAGCATGGATCCGCAGCAACGGATCATGCTGGAAATGACATGGTCATGTCTTGAAGATGCTGGCATTCCACCATCGCAACTTCGCGGAAAGAAAGTCGGCGTGATATTCGGCGTGTTTAATCACGACTACAAAGAGTTGCAGGAGCGTGGTGATACTTCAATCGAAGCACACAACTCCACTGGTACCGCGACCGCAATCATTGCCAATCGCGTCTCCCACTATTTCGATTTCCGCGGCCCAAGCATCCCCATCGACACTGCGTGTTCCAGCTCGCTGAATGCAATTCATAGCGCTATTCAAGCAATAGAACACGGCGACTGCGAGATGGCGATTGCCGGTGGCATTAACCTGATGTTGACACCGACGCGTCATATTTCGTTCTCGAAGATGGGCATGCTGTCACCTACAGGATCGTGCAAAACCTTTGACGATCGTGCGGACGGCTACGTTCGGGGTGAGGGTGCCGGTCTGTTACTCCTGAAGCCTTTGGATAAGGCCTTGGCAGACGGCGATTCAATCCATGGCGTCATTAAGGGTAGCGCCGTCAATCATTGTGGCGAAACCTATACACTGACTTATCCCAGCGCACGCGCTCAATCAGAAGTCATTATTGCTGCACATGACCGCGCAGGTATTCCGATTGGAAGCGTCAGCTATGTCGAAGCACATGGTACCGGTACGCCAAAAGGCGACCCCATCGAATTTGAAGGGTTGTTAACAGCATTCCGCACTTTGGCAGAGAAACAAGGTAGCGATTTGAACCATGCATTTTGTGGCCTGAGCTCCGTCAAGACCAACATCGGTCATCTTGAAGCCGCCGCTGGAGTGGCCGGAATCATCAAGGTACTCATGGCGTTTAAGCACCGCACGCTGCCAGCAATGCATGATTTCTCAACATTGAACTCCAAGATTTCTCTTGATGGCACTCCTTTTTACATACTGAATGATACGCGCGAATGGGCTCAAAACGATAAGGGTCAGCCACGTCGCGCCGGTGTCAGCTCATTCGGATTCGGCGGTACCAATGCACACCTGATTCTCGAGGAAGCGCCACCGTCAAAGACATCCCGCACATCGAAAGCAAAATCTCGCCCGTACATGATCGTGCTATCGGCAAAGAATAGCGAATCACTTTTGCAAAAGAAAAAGGATTTATTGGCTTGGTTTCAGGACAATGCAGGTAAAGACGATCTGGCTGGCATCAGTGCGACCTTGCTAACAGGCAGAGATCATTTTCAGCATCGCTTTGCCTGCACCGCAGTCAATGAGTTGGAATTGATCACCAAAATCGAGGCTTCCATTGCTCCCGAATCGGATGCTGAAACGAAAGGTCGCGATAAACCAACGCCCGAAATCATTCAGTCAGCACAATCGCTGCTGGATCAGTTGCAAAAGCCTGGCCTAAAGGCAGAGAAATATTCTCACTTGCTTGAAGAGCTCGCGAACATGTATATCGTAGGTGTTGATCTGGCATGGTCTTCTCTGTTTGGAAAGGACAAACCAAGAGGCGTTGCCCTACCGACGTATCCTTTCTCTCAAGATCGGTTTTGGATCAGCCCAAACGGTGACGATAGTCATTTCACCAGCATCGTAGACACGTCTCATGTCCTGCATCCGGTATTGCAACGCAACGTCTCGACAATTGGAAAGCAGCGTTACACCTCAACGTTCACCGGCAAGGAATTTTTCCTGGCCGACCATGTGGTCAAGACCAATTCCGTTCTACCCGGTGTGGTCTATCTTGAGATGGTGCGTGCGGCGATTGTCGATGCCATAGGTGAAGAGCAGGGTATCGCACGACTTTCTGACGTTGTATGGATGCGGCCTCTTGAAGTGAAAGATCAACCAGTCTCTGTCCATGTTGAATTACATCCACGCGTCATTGATCATTCCAGCTCTTTTGAAGCGAAAAACGTCAAGCACCTGGCATTCCAGGTAACGGGAGGGGGAAGCCACTCCCCTTCACAGGTTTACTGCCGAGGTAACGTCGATATCGTCAGCGAAATAAATCTTCCACCAGTCGACATTGTTGAGCTGAAGCGTAACTGCAACGAGGTGATATTTTCGGCGGATCAATGCTATCAACTACTTGCGCGACAAGGATTGAATTACGGGCCGTCCCATCAGGCGATTGTCCAGCTTCAGCAAAGTAAGACTCAGTGCGTTGCAGACCTATCTATCCCCGTATCTGTGGTTGCCGATAGCACACGCTATGTCATTCATCCGAGCACTGCTGATGCAGGCTTGCAAGCAGCAGTCGCATTTGCTGCAGGAAGTAGGATCGATTCCAAAAAATCTAGCGACGTTGTTCCCACATTCTTACCCTTCGCTTTGGAACAGGTAGAAGTATATGGACCTTGCTCATCAAAGATGTCTGCTTGGGTTCGTTACTCCACAGGTTCGTCTGCAAATGATGTAACGCGAAAATTCGATATCGATTTCATCGACAGCGATGGATCTGGTCGTATATTACTAGCGCTTCGGGGGCTCAGCATTCGCCCTATGTCGATGGACGAGCCCATTTTGCCGGCTGTAACAACGTCGATAAAATACCTGGCACCGCCGCCAATTAAAGATGCCTTATACAGCTCAGCTTGGGTGGCACAATCGATTGATCACACCTCTTCCGACGATCGCATCGATCAGATATTGATTATCGGCGATGCTGACGATGTGACGCAATTAAGTCAACGGCTCAAGGCGTCTGCCTCATTTGCATCCACCCGCTTCGAATATCTGCACTTTGGAGCCGAAGCACAGCTGGAAAATGCGAATTCACTTCAGGTAAGACCGGGCCAACTTACAGATTATGAGAAGGCTCTTTCGACGTTATCTTCCAAAGAGATGAAATTCGATCATGTGCTCTTGATCGCCTCGGACTTTGCAAAGGATTCTGAACAGAGCGAATCAGAAAAACTGACTTCCCATATCGCAAAAGGAGCGCAAAGCCTGTTTGCTCTCATCAAAGCGATGATACGCGGAACAAAGCGTGCGAAGTTTCTGCACATCGTTCCCAATGAACCGGTACGACCAGAATATTTGGGACTAAGCGGATTTTACAAAACGCTGCGCATTGAGAAGCCGAGTTTCACAGGCCGTGTCGTGCAATGTGATGTTGCAAAACTAAGCGCGTCGCAATTGGCTGGTATTGTTTTTGAAGAATTCTCAAGTGCCGATAGAGACATCGAAGTTCGCTACGACGGCGATGTACGTTCCGTCAGAAAATTCCGTGCTTTCGACAATCAATCCTTACCACAGCAATCATCCTCCGATTCCGAGGCGAAGCTACGCCAAGGTGGCACCTATCTCATCACGGGTGGCATGGGTGCATTGGGCTTGATATTTGCCCGGCACCTTTGTACACATTATCAAGCCAACTTATATCTGACAGGACGCACAACTCCAACCGGCGAACGGCGACTTGCGCTGGATGAACTATCCGCATTGGGTGGCAAGGTGTCATTCTTGGCCTGCGATGTATCGAAACAGGAAGATGTACGTCGTGCGATAAGCAGTATTCACGCAGAGGGACATCAGCTCAACGGCGTGATTCACTCCGCAGGTGTCATCGAAGACAATTTCATTCTACGTAAGGATATCGATTCGTTTTCCCGTGTCGTTGCACCAAAGACGATGGGCTCGGTATATCTCGATATCGAAACACGCGATGAGCCATTGGACTTCTTCGCCTTGTTCTCATCCGTTACTGGTGTACTGGGAAATATCGGACAGTGCGACTATAGCTTTGCCAATGCTTTCGAAGACTATTTCGCCGCTTGGCGCGAAGATTTACGTCATCAGGCAGTACGCAAAGGCAAGACGATATCGCTCAACTGGCCTTACTGGAAAGACGGCGGAATGCGCTTGAGCGATCAGGAAGAACAAGCTCTCCATCGCAGTTTCGGCCTTATACCACTCCTTAGCCAGCAAGGTGTTGAAGTATTTGAATATTCCCTGACACAAGCGCATAGCCAGTTGGTCGTAATGCCGGGAGATGTTGACAAGATACGTGAGGTGCTCGGCGTTGAAGTCGTCGCAGAATCCACAACTATTGGTTCAGTAGCAGCAGTGAGTAAGGAGTCCAACACTAACAGTTTTACGGTGACGCCCTCGGTCAACCTGCGGGGTACAGTTTCAAATTTCCTCGCTACTCTATTCGCAGAGCAATTGCAGATTTCGGTGGATTTCGATGAGGATCGCCCACTCAGGGAATACGGCTTTGATTCAGTCGTGATGATAGACCTGGTGCATCTGCTGGAGAAGCGGTTTGCGAATTTGCCGAAAACGCTCTTCTTTGAGCATCAAACGTTAAACGAGCTTACAACATTTCTGATTGAGAACTATCCCGATCCTTGTCACGCCATTGCACAACCAAACACAGCAGCTGCAAATGCGGTCCTAGGGGTTAGCGTCCACGATCGTCCGCACATTGTTGATAACGATGTGAATGCCAACCATCTCAAGGATTCCTTTGGTGCCTCCAATATGCGTTCGACCATGTCCGACGACGATGACATTGCCATCGTAGGCTTGTCGGGGCGCTATCCTCAGGCAGAAAATCTAGAGCAGTTCTGGGAAAACCTGAAAATCGGCCGTGACTGTGTCGTGGAGATTCCTTCCGACCGTTGGGATATCGAGACAACCTTCCAGCCCGGCCCGCCTGTGCTAGGCAAGACATATAGCAAGTGGGGCGGCTTCCTCAACGGCGTCGATCAATTTGATCCATTGTTCTTCAATATTTCGCCAAAAGAGGCGGAAAATATGGACCCGCACGAGCGCTTGTTCTTGGAAACAGTGGCTCTTACTATCGAAGACGCCGGATATACACCGGATAAACTCGCTGCGCCTTCGGATGTGCGCGAAAACCCGGTCGGCGTATACGTTGGTGTGATGTGGGGTGACTATCAGCTCCACGGCGTGGAGGGGCAGCCGCACACCTGGGCAACACCGCATTCGTTCTATTGGGCTGTTGCGAATCGCGTATCGCATTGTTTCAATTTCTCCGGCCCAAGCATCACCATTGATACCGCCTGTTCATCCTCATTGACGGCGATTCATCTCGCATGCGCTGCAATTCGTAGTGGTGAGATCAGTGCAGCGATTGCTGGTGCAGTCAATCTGTCGCTACATGTCAACAAATACAATTTGCTGGCAGACATGCGCTTCCTCTCGACAGATGGCAGATGCCGCAGCTTCGGGGAAGGCGGCGATGGCTATGTACCCGGCGAGGGCGTAGGAGCGGTGTTGCTCAAATCGCTATCAAAGGCACGCGCGGACGGCGATCACATTTACGGCATTATCCGTGGCACATCAGTAAATCATGGTGGTAAAACATCAGGCTTCACTGTACCCAATCCAAAACGCCAAGCTGCGCTTGTCCGCGAAGCTTTGCAAACAGCGGGGGTGGACCCACGTCATATCAGCTACCTTGAAGCACACGGCACAGGCACTAGTCTGGGTGACCCCATTGAGATTGCTGGTTTAAATAAAGCCTTTGCACAGAGTGAGCACCAATACTGTTCTATCGGTTCGGTGAAGTCCAATATCGGGCATCTTGAAGCCGCATCGGGCATTGCCGGGTTAACCAAGATTCTATTGCAGATGAAGCATCGCACTTTGGTGCCCTCCATCCAGTCGGACGTACTCAATCCGCATATCGATTTTCAGAATTGTCCATTCTATGTACAACGCACACTACAGGAATGGAATCGCCCACTGTTGAATATAAAGAATTCGTCTGGCAACACCGAGCGTATCGAACTGCCACGATTGGCCGGTATCAGTTCTTTCGGTGCAGGTGGCAGCAATGCACACATGGTAGTTGAGGAGTACGTGGAGTCGACTATCTCGCCCATCACAGAAAAGAATCTAACCGTACCAATTCTGTTATCGGCACGAAGGGAGAGCGCTCTAAAAGCAATGGCGGAGAATCTCGCCGCATTTATCGAGACCCATCCTGACACATCGCTACAAGATGCCGCATACACGTTGCAGGTAGGACGTGTTGCGATGGAATTTCGACTGGCAGTCATAACAGCAAATGCGACGGATTTGATAGCAGCGCTGCGGGCATATGTCGATGGCACCGTCGGCTATAGCAACTTGTTTACCGGGCATCGTGACAATGCAAAAAATGTATCCGCATTGCCTGTAGCAGATTGGATCGCGCAGCAGGACTTGCATCAACTCTCAAAAGCTTGGGTTAACGGGCAACATGTGGAGTGGGCAAACTTGCATGCGCCTCATACACGTAAACGCTTAGCATTGCCGGGTTATGTCTATCAAAGGCAGCGCTATTGGGTTACAAAGTCCAAGAGCGATGCTGCCAACCCGTCGCTACATCCATTGATCGATACAAACGTTTCGACCCTGGAGGAGCAGACCTTCCGCAAGACCTTCCGGCCTAGTGAATTCTTCCTGCGCGATCATCAACTGGGTAACAACCGAATCTTGCCGGGCGTTGCGTATCTGGAAATGGCGCTTGCTGCAGGGCAGCTTGCGACGCGCGAACAAGTTAGCGCCCTACGTGATGTGCGCTGGTTCAAGCCTATTTTCGTCAATGAAGGTAGCCATACTTTCGATATCGGACTGATCCCCGAACGCGATGGCATACACTTTGAAGTGTATCAACAGCACAATGATTCCCGACAAATCTACTCACAAGGCGTCATCGGATTCGATGGACCAATGACAGCGGATGCGCAGGACATACAAGCCATCGTTGCACGCTGTAAAACGCAAAATCGCGAGACTATCGCTGCAGCGTTTGCACAAATTGGCTTCAATTTCGGTTCCAGTTTCCAGGTAATCGAAACGCTCTATTTCAATGCGGATGAAGCATTGGCGAAATTGAGTCTTCCTGCTGATAGCGATCTGCCGCCACAGACGGCGTTCACTTTGCATCCAGCGTTGATGGACGGAGCAATCCGAACATCGCTGGGCATAGGTGGATTCGGCATGAATCAAACTGGCGTACAGGTGCCAGTGAGCCTGAGCAGAATTGAAGTACTACATTCGATTGCAGGAGCTTGTTTTGCCTACGCACTCCGCAACGAAAGCGGCACAAGCAATTTGCGTGCAGATCAGAGAAGTTACGATATCGATCTGTTGGACGCGGCAGGCAAAGTGTTGGCACGTATCGGACAGTTGGTAATTCAACCGGCCCCCTCTCTCGGCATTAGCCGTTCAAGCACCAAAGCTGCTGAAGTAGGACGCGGCATCAAGGTAGTGCCACTATCGGCACCTGCATCACCAGCTCCGGCACAGAGTCGCGTAGTGGATGTTGCAGCCGGAACAATCAATCAAGAGGCTCTGCAAGCTGCCGCCGTGGCACATCTGGTTTCGCTGCTATCGGCAGTCACGAAAGTTCCTGCCGAACAGATCAATCCGAAAAGCGCCCTGGAAAATTACGGCATCGATTCGGTCATGATCCTCTCTCTCACCGAGAAGCTGCAGGTGACGTTCGGCGAGGTTCCGAAGACTTTGTTTTACGAATATCAGGATCTGCAAAGCTTGTCCGAATATTTCCTTGATAATCATGCCGAACAGGTGCGCGGCCTGGTCGCGACATCCAATCAGAGCATCCATGTACAGGATTCGTCCTTGGTTGTTTCAAGCGAAGCACTCGACGAGGTTTCACCTGTAATCGCTGGGAAGCAGCCTGTTCTTTTGCGCCTGTTCAGGCGCATGAAAGAATTCTTTGGAAGCGAAGCACAACACTGCTCTGAAACAACCCCGTTAGCAGATTGGCCTATCAATCCAATCAGTCATGTAGGATTAACGCACGCGCTGCTTCAGGAATTTAACGGCATTGATACCAATCTCCTGTATAGCTATACCAATCTAAGCGATTGGGCAGACGCAATTCAAGGGATTGAATCCAGCGACAATTCGGTATCGATTGCCGATGCCGGAAATGGGAGCGATTCCAATTCCATCAGCTTTTTCGGCGATACCGGATCAGAACAGATAGCGATTCGCCCCACCTCAAGAAAATTAGAGTCCTCCCGATTCGCATATCGAGCTAGCGCCGCTAATACGATCGAACATCAGGACATCGCCATCATTGGACTCAGCGGTCGTTATCCCGGCGCTAAAAATGTCGAGGAATTTTGGCAGAATTTGAGTCAAGGTGTAGATGGCATCAGTGAGATTCCTGCGTCCCGTTGGAATCACGAAAGACATCACCACCCAGATCGCAATGTAAAGGGCAAGGTCTATAGCAAGTGGGGCGGTTTCGTTGACGACATTGACCAGTTCGACGCGAGCTTCTTCGGTATGTCACCTCGCGAGGCTGAAATCACCGATCCGCAGGAACGTTTATTCTTGCAAACCGCATGGGAATGTCTGGAAGACGCGTGCTATACCCGCCAGGCGCTAAAAGATCGTGATGTTGGGGTGTTCGTCGGTGTGATGTGGGGACACTACGAAAATATCGATGTCTCACCGGAACAGCAAAAATATGGTCGTCCAGCTGCGGTATCTTCCTCAATAGCAAATCGCGTATCGTATTTCCTGAATCTGAATGGACCTAGTGTTGCGCTGGACACTATGTGCTCGTCATCGCTGACGGCAATTCATTTAGCTTGCCAGGCGATACGCAATGGTGACTGCCAAATGGCGATTGCCGGCGGCGTCAACCTTATCGTCCATCCTGTCAAATATCATTTGCTATCGCAAGGCCAATTCCTTTCAAGCGATGGTCGTTGCCGGGCGTTCGGTGATGGTGGCGATGGTTACGTTCCAGGCGAAGGTGTTGGTGCTGTCTTGTTGAAACCTCTCGACAAGGCCATTGAGGACGGTGACCACATATTAGGTGTTATCAAGGGCTCCGCAGTCAATCATGGCGGCAAAACCAATGGCTATACGGTGCCGAACCAAAATGCCCAAGGTAACGTCATCAGCAAAGCGCTACGTCGAGCAGGTTGGCATCCAAGCTCCATCGGATACATTGAAGCACACGGCACAGGTACTTCTCTGGGAGACCCGATTGAAATTGCCGGCTTGTCGCAAGCGTTTGCCAGCGTTGCATCCTCGTCCGGCGAAAAAGGGGCCATCGCAGCACAATCCTGCCGCATCGGCTCAGTAAAATCCAATATAGGACATCTGGAGTCCGCTGCTGGGATTGCTGCATTGACCAAAGTGTTGATGCAACTACGCCATCGCAGTATTGCACCGTCCCTACATTCGGTAGTTCTCAATTCCAATATCGATTTTTCCAAAACGCCATTCCGTGTAGTGCAGTCGCGTGAAGAATGGCATATTGCCGCCAATACTTCAGCTCGTCGTGCCGGTATCAGCTCCTTTGGAGCAGGAGGGTCCAATGCACATGTACTTATAGAAGAGTATGTGCAGAAGCCCATCCTCTCGCATTCACAGGTAGCAGCATCACCATCACAATCGGTAATCTTCGTACTTTCCGCTGACAGTGAAGAGCGGCTGACACTTTATATCGATCGCGTCCAGGCCTTCCTGCTTCAACATCAACAGCGTCAGGAAGCGCCCGATCTCCACTCTCTTGCATATTCCTCGCTGGTGGGACGCGAAGCCATGAACGAGCGGCTCGCGATCGTTACTTCAAATATTGATGGCCTGATCGATGCACTTGCTCAATATCGCAAAGGTGTAATCACAAATCAGGTGCAGCGTGGCAGCGTAAAAAAACATAATGAAAAGCTCGACGCAATTCTGGACGATGCGCAACGTGATGCCATGGTTCGCTCCCTCGTGCAAGACAATCGCTTGCCACAACTAGCCAGGGCCTGGGTTTCACTGTTAGACGTGGAGTGGGGTCGTTATACGGATTTGCTGTTCCCATTCGGTGCAGCAAAGTCGAGTGGAGCAATACTTCCACATCGTATTTCGTTTCCCGTGATGCCATTCTTAACCAAGCGATATTGGGTGCAAGAGACGTCAGGGGAAAACCATACGGAAAAGCAGAATGTTCTACATCCTTTACTTGATCGTAATGTATCGGTGCTGACGCAACAGCGTTACGCCAAATTATTCACTGGCAACGAGTTCTACCTGAGAGATCACATTGTTGAAACAGGCGAACGACGCGTGATATTGCCCGGTGTAGCCTATCTTGAAATGGCGCGAGCAGCCGGTGATTTGGCGATGGGTGATGAATGGCAAGTGAATCAGATATGCAATGTGATTTGGATTCAGCCTCTGGAAGTCAAAGGTGCATATGAAGAAGCCACAGTCTGGCTTGATCAGAATGATGACGCCGTGGAATTTGGAATTCAGCGTGAATCAACTCAAGATACCTGCGCAGAAGGAGAATTGCACTATCGCCGCCGCGACGATGAAATCGCAGATGAATGGATTGATGTCGATAGCTTGCGAAACCGCTGCATTATCGAGGAAGAGAAACACACTCTCTATGACCGTTTCTGGCAAATGGGCTTTCATTATGGGAACAGCTTCCAGGTCACAGAGCGCTGCTACCGCATGGCTGACGGGGCGCTCAGCTATCTCAGATTGCCGGATGCGCTGCGTAATAGCGCGCCAGATTTTTCACTGCATCCTTCGTTATTTGATGGTGCACTACGCACTTGTCTAGCGATAGGTACGGAATCGTCCAACGCTACGACACCTATGGTGCCCTTCGCTTTGGACAAGCTGGAAATATTCCATCCGCTCGCAGCAGAATGCTATGCATACGCAACAGAAGTTGTTGAAGCCGAGCAGGCAGACGTTGCTGGCAATACAGCACTCAATGGCGCTAGCTTGAGAAAATACAATATTGTCGTGACTGATCTCGACGGACGTGTATTAATCAAGCTATGGAATTTTTCAGCCCGTTTGCTTGTGAAGGCGGACACGAGCGCGAACTCGGAATCCCTACGTAGCTTGCAATACTACGGTTATGGATGGACGCCAAGTCAGCTTGAATCGCCTACATCTTCTACGTCATCGAATTTTGTTGACCAAACCATTTTGGTTATCACCAATAAGACGTCGCTAGCTGAAGCGTTATTGAATCGCTTTACCTCATCCACAAATATTGTACTTGCTGAAATCGCCGATGCCTTTGACAGAAAGGGGGAACGACACTTCAGATTCAACCCCGAAGATGCAGGCTCCTATGCACAATTGATTGCCCATCTTGTCGAGCAAAACACGTTGCCTTCTTCTATCGTGCACTATCTCAACGACGAAGATGATTTCAACGCGATAGCGAATCGTGACGACGGCGACAAGAAGAGCTTGTATCAAGGTATCTCGTCAATACGCCACCTATTCAACAGCTTTGAAAAGACCTCGCCAGGGGAGCGTGTGCGTTGCGCCTATGTTTTCGATGCGGAGCAAGGCGCAGTGATGCCTCAGCATGACGCCATAGCGGGATATTCCAGATCTCTGCTCACTATCAATCATCGCTTTGAACTATTCACAGTACGGATCAGCAAAACCGAAATGCCGGAGCTTGCGACTATCCTGCAGAATGAATTTGCTACGTCAGGTGCGCTTGCCGGACTGGAAGTCGCCCATTGGAGCGGGTCCCGTCATTTACGTAGCGTGCATGAAATCGATGAAGCTAGCATGCCGCAAAGCGATATTCCGTTCAAGAATCGCGGCGTGTACCTGATTACCGGCGGCGCGGGAAAGCTCGGTCTAGTGATGGCACGGCATCTTGCATCAAAATACCAAGCACGTTTGGTGCTAACTGGTCGCACAGAACATTTGCATGCAGAAGTTCTAGCTGAAATCGAATCATTGAAGAGTCTCGGTGCAGATGTCCACTACCGTCATGCAAATATCGCAATGACAGCGGACGCTGAAGCATTGCTCGCCTATGCGAAGCAAATTTTTGGTGAACTCAATGGCGTCTTGCATTGCGCTGGAGTGTCCAGTGACGTGCCGATTACAGAATTGAACGATGCATCCTTTGCTGCATTGCTGGCTCCAAAAATCGACGGCTTGTTGGTATTGGATCAAGTAACGCAAAACGAAGCCCTGGATTTCTTTGTTAACTTCTCATCCGTTTCAGCGATGCTCGGCGATCTGGGCTCGGGCGCGTACGCGATAGCCAATCGCTTCATGGATAGTCATGCAGTATGGCGTCACTTGCTCTTCACCCAGGGTCGCCGCTTCGGCAAGAGTATCTCAATCGGTTGGCCGTTATGGGCGACAGGTGGTATGCAGATATCTGCTGCAGATGTGGCCTTGTTCAATTTCTCCGGTATGGCTGCTCTGACCGAAGAGGAAGGTGTTGCAGCATTTGAGAGCCTCTTGCGTAGCGACATGCAACAGGTACTTGTTGCCGTAGGCGACGCAACAAAGATCAAGCGAGCGCTGCGGGTACAAGCTTCTGTTGATGCGAACGAAGGATATAGCGAGGTGCATTCTGATAAGACCACAACCATGGCGATAGCATCAGAGCGTAAGGTATTGCTTCCAATGGCTCCCAAAGAAAAAGCCATCGCAGTTGCATCTGCTGATGCCCCAACAAATGCCAACCACAGCTTACAACATCAAACCGAGCAATATATCAAGACGAAGTTGGCAGCCGTTGTAAAAGTGGCGGCATCGGACATCGATTCCAATACGACGTTCGAACAGTTGGGTATGGACTCTGTGATGATGATGGAGTTGAGAAACAATCTCAACGCGGATTTTTCCTCGCTACCTAAGACCGTCTTGTTTGAGTACGATACTTCGGCACGTATGGCCCAGTATTTGCTGCAACAACATGAACAAGCTTTGCAAAATTGCTTGGAAAATACAGATGTTAGAGTGAGTCGAGAGGCGAATGCAAAGCCCGTTGCCGATGTATTGCCAATGGCTGCAACAATCAAGGCAACCATGAGTGTGGCTCTACCAGCTTCAAGAAAAAGTCATGTTGTCACTGGAAAATCCGTCGCGAAAATACCGGTTACGAGCGATGCGATAGCCGTGATTGGATTGGCGGGGCAGTTCCCGCAGGCCGCAAATCTGGTCGAATTCTGGGATAACTTGCAGCAGGCAAAAGACTGTCTGTCTCCGATTCCAGGCGACCGCTGGGAAGCGAAAGGTGATCAACAAGATTCCAGATCCAGCTACGCCAACAAAGGCGGATTTTTGAGTGACGCAGATCGCTTCGATCCAGATTTCTTCAGGATGTCCCAGCACGAAGCAGCGAAGACCGACCCGCAACTGCGTGTGTTACTGCGGGCGGCTTGGCATGCGATTGAGGATGCTGCCTATACTGTCGATACCTTAACGCAAGAGCGTGTAGGGGTTTATGTCGGCGCCATGAATGAAGACTTTACCTGGATCATGGCTGAGTTGTATGCACATACCGGGGAATACCCGGGACCGGGAACGGTTGTCAGCGAACTGGCAAACCGCATTTCCTTCCTCATGAATTTGCGTGGCCCCAGCTTTACTGTCTCCACTGCGTGTTCGTCTTCCCTCACGGCGCTACATCTGGCTCGTCAATCCATCTTGCGTGGTGAGTGCGATATGGCGCTTGCCGGTGGCGTGAATCTGAGTTTGCACCCAAGCAAATACATGATGTTGCGTGATATGAAGGTATTGTCGCCTGACGGTCAGGAACGCACTTTCGACGAAGCTGCCAACGGCCTAGTGCCAAGTGAAGGTGTGGGCATGGTTGTGTTAAAGCGATTGAGTCGCGCGCTCGCCGATGGCGACCAGATCTATGGCGTCGTTCGCGGTTCCAGTATCAGCCATGCTGGAACGGGTGCAGGGCAGTATCTGCCGAACCTGAAGATGCTGGAAGACACAGCAGCGCGCAGCCTGGATGAGTCCGGCTTGCAGGCAGAGGATTTGTCGTATATCGAAAGCCATGGCACAGGAACCGAACTGGGTGATCCTATTGAGCTGAAGGGGCTGGCCAACGCGCTTCGTCGGACGACAAGCTCCGAACAATTTTGTGCGATAGGTACAAAGGCAAATCTCGGTCACATGGAAGCGGCATCTGGCATCTGCTCGTTGATCAAGGTACTGTTGAGCATGAAGTACGGACGTTTGTCACCTTGTGCAAAATTAAGTACCGTCAATTACTCATTCGATCAGGAAAAGTCGCCATTCCATTTCCCACGCGAAGCACAAGCCTGGAAAACGAATCATCGCGGCACTCGCGTTGCTGGCATCAATTCCTTTGGTATGGGAGGTTCCAACGCATTTGTCATCGTCGAATCTCATGAGGCGGTTGCGTCGAAATCTGCCACGACGACGGTTCAAATCGAACCATCGATTGTGGTACTGTCCGCTAAGAGCGAAGAGCGCTTGCGTGCATATGCAGAAGAACTATTGAAATTTCTCGCTCAGGTTGATCGCGAGCAATGGACGACCGAGGACTTTGCCAACCTTGCTTATTCAAGTCAAATCGGGCGGACTTCGTTTGACTACCGCTTGGCCATCGTCGCACTTGATCATCGGGATTGCATCGCTAAGATAACTCAATATCTTCATGCCAGCACTGCTGCCAATTCTGGCGTTTTCTCCCACTGTACTCGGTCCCCGGATGCGTTACCTGAACTTTTCGCAGGGGAAGCGGGGCAGGATTTCATCGCAGCATTACTACAATCGCGGCAATGGAATAAATTGGCATCGATCTGGACGCGCGGCTGTGCAATCGATTGGACACTTTTACACAACAACGCCTCCAGGAAGCGTATTTCATTCCCTGCCTATCCATTTGAATCTATTGTCTGTGATTTAAGAAACGTCGCCGGAGCAAGGAATCCATCCCGGCAATCTGAAAAGGAATCTGCCAATGCGACTTCCCACGTCGGGGAATCACGCACGATAGACCTTGGCACCACGCCTGTTGCTGACTCTCCAATCAGCCACGAATGGTTCAGTCTGGACAATGCAGACAATCAGACATCGCAAGATGTAACAAATATCGAAAATAGCGGCGATGAAATGGCTAAGCAATATTGGCTGGATCATTTGCAGGATATTGGTGAGACCAACTTTACGTTCGCACCGTCATTACTGCCTGAATACATTGATCAGACATCGTTTGATGATTTACCTATACATACCGTATCAACGTCAATAGACCTGGAACTGGCGCAATCGTTACAGCGTTGCACGCAATTGAATCGGATTGAGATAGAAACCCTGGTCGCTGCAGCATGGGCGATTCTGATCAATCGTTATACCAAAGCACGTTGTTCACAATTCGGTATCACCAAAGCATTGGCAATTTCACAGAGAACAGCCGAGTCCGCATCAGATAGCTTCGCAAAGCTTCGTAACTTTGTGCCAATTCGGATTTGCACTACTGGGCGCGAGAAGATTTCTGGATGGCTGGGCAATTTACAACGCAATCTGAATCGCAAGCGCGATTACGCGCATGTGCCAATTCACAGGATTGAAAGCTGGATCGGGATAGAGAACTTGTTCGATAGCGCAATTGCTTTCGAGAAGAGCAATGTTCAACAAAGCGAAGCGAACGCAATCGTAACAGACCAGCAATCTGCCCTGCCAATTTTGGAAAACACAACATTGCCGTCGTGTGTCGTCATGCAATTGACGGTACGCATTCACAACGACACGTTGGAGTTAAAACTCGACTACAGGTCATCGCAGCCAGAAGAAAAAAAAATGCGCACCTTGCTTGAACATTTTGAGGTCTTGCTAGAGGGATTGGCAGCCAATTCAGGGAAGACGCCAGCAGCGCTTCCCATGCGTACAAAACGCGAGAGCCGTGAAACTTTTTGGAAAGCATTGGATAAGGTGAATCAATGAACGCGAACGGAATGACTGTATTTATGACCGGTGCAAACGGTTTCGTGGGCCTGAATGTCGTCAATGCATTGGTAAAAGCTGGGCACAAGGTCATTGCGTTTGTCCGACCAAGTTCCAACATCTCTTATCTCGAACCTTTTGGTGTCGATATCGTACGCGGCGAATTAAGTGATCTCGAGGCTGTAAAGGCGGCGATGCGCGGAGCGCAAGCAGTTATCCACACTGCAGGTAACACCAGTTGCGAGAAACGTGATTGGCCATTATTGGAAGAGGTTAATGTGCGCGGCACGCGCAATGTCGTTGAAGCTGCGATAGCGAATGGCGTGTCGCGTATCGTCTATACCAGCACGACTTCCACTATTGGTGCGATGGAGGGAGAGAACAATTCTTCCAGCGAAGACGCGCCACTGGAAGGCTTTCGAGCAAAAAATCCTTATGGAGTCAGCAAACAGATAGCGGAGAAAATTGTACTCGACGCGCAAAAGCATGGTGTGGAATGCATCATTCTCAATCCTGCAGAAGTATTAGGGGCATTTGACTATTCAATGCAATGGGGACGGATGGTCATGGCCGTACATCACAATCAAGTGCCATTCATCCCGCCTGGCGGCGGCAGTTTCTGCTGCGCGGCCGAGGTGGGTCGCGCCCATGCGAATGCATTGACGCAAGGGCGCTCCGGTGAGCGTTACATACTAGGCGGCGACAATGTCCGTTATGAGCACTTCTTGAAAATTATCGCCAAGACTCTGGGGAAAGCATTCGATGCGCCAAAGGTCAACTACGGGTGGTTGTACTTCAAATCGGTTTTGCAGGAAAAATTTCCTTCGCTATTTCCAGGTAAGCCCGTTGTTGAGTCGTATCGAATGCGCGTCTTCGGCGGTACCTATTATTTTGGCAGTGCAAAAGCCGAACGCGAACTGTCCTATAAGACTGTTCCGGTCGAACAGATGGTAAGCAATTGCGTTCAGTGGTACCAACATCACGGTTTTATCAGCAGTAATTAATCGAAAGTTCTCAATATCCTAACAAGAGGAGCAATATGGATTCCAGGGCGTTAATTGAGCTCGAACGGCAGCCATTCAAGCAACGGCTTGCACAGCAATATTCGGCTTATCTGAAAGAAGTGGAGCAAGGCTTCATGTCTGGTCGTGAAGGATTTGGACCAGTAGACCGCCGGATGAAATATAAGGATTTGAACAGCGACACCTTCCATGACACGCTTGTTTTCGGCTCCAATAGCTATCTTGGCCTGTCGAATGATCCTTATGTAAAGCGCAAGGTAACCGAAGCGGTGGAGAAATATGGTATCGGCTCAGGTGGGTCGCCAGCCTTCTCCGGTTACACCAAGCAGCACAAGGATTTGGAAAAGAGGCTGGCGAAGCTGGCTGACCATGAAGATGCTGTACTGCTCCCTGGCGGTTACATGGCGAATCTATGCTGGGTCAACGGCTTGATGAACCGTAACGATATCATCGTCTACGACAAGAACAGCCACGCCAGTGTCATCAATGCGATCAAGATGACCAATGTGCCGTTCTACACCTTCGATCCTGAAAAGCTTGATGAGTTCGAGAAGCTGCTGCAGCGTATCAAGCAACGTGCAAAAGGCGATATACAGATATTTTCCACAGTTGAGGGCGTTCGCTCCATCGATGGCTCCATTATCGAGCTGAAGCGATATATCGAGATTTGCAAGGCCTATGACGTAGTCACGATTCTGGATGACGCGCATGGATTGGGTACTGTTGGAAAAACAGGTCGCGGCACTCTGGAATATTTGGATTTGTTGGGACAGGTTGACCTTCGCATGTCGACTTGCAGCAAAGCCATCGGTGCACAGGGGGCGTTCGTGTCCGGTAGCAAAGAATTGATCTTCCTCTTGCGTAATTTTTCTTATCCCTATTTGTTCACTTCGGGCTTGGCGCAACCGACGATTGCAGCGATTTCAGCAGCGCTGGACATCATCGAGAGTGAACCAGAACGCATAGAGAAGCTACATCAGAACGTGCGTTACATGCAGGATCGACTTGAGGAAGCCGGGCTTCGTATCATTCGTGGGCAGTCTGGAATCATTCCCGTGTTCTTTGACGAAGATGGCGTGGTACGCAAGATCAATCGCGCTTTATACAAACGCGGGCTGTTCGCCAACATCATGGAGTACCCAATGGTACCGCCAGGACTGGAGCGTCTGCGGTTATCTGTCATGGCAACCCATACGCGTGAAGAGATTGATACAGCTGTATCACTTATTGTGGAAACGGCACAGGAGTTCGGTGCTTTGCAAGGTCAAGCTAATTTGGAGAGTGCGTGATGAGCCATAGAGAAGATATGTTCGATGCGGTGTTGGACGTGATTAATAACATCAAGAAGACCGGGTTTACACGAGACGCAGTGGAGCCAGACTTTTACTTGGGTGGAGACCTCGGTGTCGATTCAAAAGAGATGTTGGAGATCTGGTATGAACTCGAACAGCGCCTGAATATTCGTGTTCAGGATGCAGAAAAGCGTGATGTCTATACGTTAATAGAAGTCATCACTGTATTGGAAAAGAAGCTCGATGTAGTAGCTGCTGCTTAACGCAGCAAGGGGAGCATCACGGGAGGCGTCGGCATACGCAGTGACGTCTCTCGCGATTGTTGCGGTAAGAGCCGGAAAATTTTAGATAATGAGAGTGACGGCATGACATCAGTATGGGTATTTCCGGGACAAGGGTCTCAGCATAAGGGAATGGGCGCAGATCTATTCATACGTTTTCCTCAATTAGTCAAACAGGCCGATGAGGTATTGGGTTATTCCATCAGCGAATTGTGCTTGGAAGATCGCGGAAACCTGCTTAGGCAGACCGAGTACACACAACCCGCGTTGTTTGTCACATCCGCCCTGGCTTTTTTAGCCAAGCGCGAGCAGGGCGCGAAACTGCCTGATGTTTATGCCGGACATAGCCTGGGGGAATTCAACGCATTGTTCGCAGCTGGTGCGTTCGACTTTACCACCGGAGTCGCTCTGGTAAAAGAACGCGGCCGTCTTATGTCTCAGGCAACACAAGGTGCAATGGCTGCTGTCATTGGCATTGGTCACACCAAGGTGCGAGAACTATTATCGTCCTCTCTCTTCGATAAAATCGATATTGCGAATATCAACTCTGCTGAACAGATTGTCATCTCTGGCGATAACGACCAGATTACACAATGTGAGACGTTATTTGTACAGGCTGGTGCTCGCTATGTGCGGCTCAATGTCAGCGCGGCGTTTCATTCACGATACATGCTCGCGGTCGAACAGCAATTTGCTGCATTCATCGCCAGCATACCCATGTTGCCGTTGAATGCCGAGGTCATCGCCAACTGCACGGCTCAATCCTATCCCAAGAGTGACTATCGGGAATTGCTGGTGAAGCAAATTTCGCAGCCTGTTAGATGGTACGAAACAGTATCGAGATTGCTTTCGCGTGATGCGGTGTCGTTGGAAGAGGTGGGTGCCGGGGATGTGCTCACCAAACTCTTTTTCAAAATCAAGCAAACACCGATGCCGTTGGACAATCCCATCGATATGCTTGCGTCGAGCACAACGAAGCAGCAATCACCGAGCGTGCCGGATGGTCAAACATCCCAGGAACGAAAACAGTCGTCATTGCGAACCCTGTTCATGTATTCGGGTCAAGGCTCGCAATATTATTTGATGGGGAGAGAACTCTATCAGAAGAATGCTTCCTTCCGTGAAGCCATGGATGCATGTGATGCGCTATATCGCTCCCATACAGGTCGCAGCTTGGTGTCGGAACTGTACGACGACGCTAAACGTCACAAAGAGATGACCAATATTCTCTTTGCGCATCCAGCCTTGTTCAGCGTGGGTTACAGCCTCACACAAGTGCTATTGCATGCAGGTATTGAGCCTGATGGCGTTCTCGGTTACAGCCTTGGCGAATACATCGCAGCCACAATTGCAGGAGTCGTGTCGCTAAAGGATGCGATGGCCCTCGTAATGCATCAGGCACAATTGATCAGCGAAAAGGCTGGCGGTGGCGGCATGCTGTCCGTGATGACAGCAGTTGATCATTTTGAACGCAATCCCGATTTATATGAAGGGGCTACATTGGCAAGCGTGAACTTCGAGCGTAATTTTGTAGTAAGCGCAAGTAAAGAAGTTTTAATCGCGATAAAGAACCGATTGGACGCGCAAGATATCACATCTGCGCTCCTGCCGGTCGATCACGGATTCCATTCAGTAGCAATGGACCCAATTGAATCGGAATTCCGTCAATTCGTTAAAAACCTGCCTCAGCAAACGCCACGTTTGCCGATCTATTCGGCCATGCGCGGTCGGGAACTTGACGGTTTCGACGATCAGTATTTTTGGGACGTGTTACGGCGACCTGTTGCTTTTCATCAACTGATTGGGTCGCTAAGTGCGCAAGAAAACTTCCGCTTCATTGATTTGGGTCCGACCGGAACCCTGTCGGGATTCATCAAATACGGTTTCGGCAGTCGTATCGATCATTCAGTGTCGATCAATCAATTTGGTAGAAACATGGAGACGGTTTCAACGTTGCTGAACAAGCTTTCTGCCTGAAATATCCCCCGTAATCTGTAGTGCCGAGCGCGACGCAAATGCGTCGTGATAGAGGATCATGGAGAAATTAATGTCAATGCAAGAAACGGTGATCAATACGAACATGTCAAACGCTTATAGCATGGTAGGTAGCGACCTTTCATGTTCGCTGAGCGACGGTACAGCCAACGCAACAGATGCAGGACAACGTAGGATATTGGCTTGTTCACCGTTTCTCAATGACACCGATATAGCCATCTGTATCGCAGCATGGCATGGCGTTTTGCATTGGTTGCGATATAACGATGAACCGGTCGTTACTTGCCTTTTGGGGCAACACGCCGAGAAATGCTGGCCTATCGTCACGTCAGTTACCGAGAACACCTCATTGGGCGAACTGTTAGCAGAAGTCAAACGCCAATGGACCGAAAACGAGGGAGATTGGTTCCATCTGCACGATCCAAATCATCCTCATCTTGCAGATCAATTGCGTTGTCACGCCATTTATCTCCAGGGAACATCGGCGACAGAAACGGAATTTGCGATAGTGCGTAACGGTGAAACGTGGCTTGTCGACTGCGACGCAAGTCGATTCAGTGAATCCTATCAGCGCGTTGTCATGACTATGTGGGCAAAGATAGCTGGAAATATGCTGGACAATCCAGCATTGCCTTTATCCGAAAACGAGAAAATCGAAATCCTCAGCCACCAACAACTTGCACAAACCATACTGTCGGGACCTGCTATACATATCACGGGCAATCTATTGCAACGTTTCTCAGCCCGCGCATTGGCACATGCTGATAAAACAGCAATTCTCGATGAAGATGGGCCAATAAGTTACAGTGAATTGCATGCACTGTCAGAGCAATGGGCGCAATCGCTACATGCAGTTGGGGTCGGGCGGGGAGATCATATCGGCGTCGCTTTCGGCCGCAATCGCCGCATGATAGCGGCACAGTTGGCTGTGTTGAAAGTTGGCGGCGTGTTTATCCCTATGGATGCTACTCAGCCTGCGAATCGTTTGCAAGCAATGGCTGATGATGCGGAAATGCGCATGACGTTGTCAGAAGACGAGTGGGCGCCATTGATGCGCAGCGCCCTGGCTGAAATACCATGCCTTGACGCCGCATCCCTTACAGTTCATGCAAGCACAAATCATCAACTTTCCCACGAACATGTGTTGGAAGCAGATGATTTGGCCTATGTCATTTTTACTTCAGGTTCAACGGGAAGACCCAAAGGCGTCAAAGTCAGCCACGGCAATCTCTTGAATTTCGTCTCTCATCTCGGGGAGTTATTGAATTCGGATGATATTGTTTCCCAGTTTGCTCCCGCGACGTTCGATGCATCTGTCGGTGAGATATATTCATCGCTGTTGAACGGCGTGACGTTGATTATTCTGCCTGGAGCACTAATCGACAATCCAGATCAACTGCAAGCGTACATGCGTGAGAAGCAGGTGACTTTTTCGTGCTTTCCACCACAATATGCTAAACATCTGGCGCCAGAAAATCTGCCTCAGTTGCGTGTCTTGCTAACCGCTGGTTCTGCTCCAGATCATGAATTGGTCAGACGTTGGCAACCACATCTCAAATATGTCAATGCATATGGGCCTACCGAAACCACGATTCTCTCCACGCTTTGGCAGGCAAATTATCTGCCGGAACAACACGAGCAGTTGCCTATTGGATTACCAATCACCAATACTGAAATTCGCATCGTCAATCGCTTCAATCAAACTTTGCCAATCGGCGCAACAGGCGAGTTGTTGATCGGTGGCGCTGGCGTAGCGCAGGGCTATCTCAAGCGGGATGAAATGACGCGTGAGAAGTTCATTACCATGGACCAGATACGCTGGTATCGTAGCGGCGATCTGTCTTGTCTGGATAGTGAGAATCGATTGTTTTTTGCCGGTCGTGTCGATAACCAGATCAAGCTACGTGGACGACGCCTTGAGCCGGGCGAAGTGGAAACAGCATTGCTCACCTTGTCGAGTGTAGAGCATGCAGCGGTAATCGCTGTTGATGTGCAATCTTCCAAGCAGTTGATCGCTTTCTGCGTGGGACAACAGCAAGCAGACGAAGCGATTCGCGATGGATTGAAGCAGGTGTTGCCGGAATGGGCCTTACCTAACCGTATTCTTTGGTTGTCAAAGCTTCCGCTGACGGCAAACGGTAAAACTGACTATCGTGCACTCCAAACGAGACTTCAACAAACGGAAGCAGAAGCTCCCGAAAAACCAAGCGACTACGTGGATGAGCTGGAAGCGCAAATCGCCGACATCTGGCGCAGTGTTTTACAACAACCAAATATTTCCCGCGACGATAATTTCATTCATCTTGGTGGTGACTCGCTGACATCCCTGGTTGTCATGTCTGCACTGAAGCGCTTGGGCTACCAGATTACATCCTCACAACTGCTGTTACATCCACGTCTGGCTGACTTCGCGGAAGTTCTGCGTCATTCTGCTCGGAGTTTTGTACGCGATTACACCAGCCACCAAGGAAGCGCACCACTAAGTCCAATCCAAGGTTGGTTCTTCCATTTGCAATTGGAGCAACCGGGGCTGCTTTGCCAAACGCTGTCCTTTGAAACGAGTGAAAAACTCGATGTTGATCGATTACATGGAGCTTTTACACAGCTCGTTACTTATCACGATCAATTGCGTGCTCGCTTTGTCCATATTGAATTAGGTGATGCGAAATCGCTGTCTTGGCGGCAGGAAATCGACGGCACGACACTAACGCTCCCGCCAATCGAATGTACTGATGTTGCAGACACCGACTTGGATAAGGCTAGCGAACTCATCCGCGACAAGCTAGCAACCCAGTTGCATGTCGAACAAGCCCCCTTATTCCGCATCGCTCTATTGAAAACACCGAACCGCTCACGCGTGGTTTGGGTATTGCATCATTTGCTGGTCGATACGATCAGTCACGGTATTCTTCTTGATGACCTGCACCACCTGTACATCAGCAACGAATCGGAAATCGAAGCGATACTGCCAGGTAAAAGTATCAGCTATCTGGATTGGTCGGAGAAAATCAACGCACGTATAGCAGAGCAGACAGGCGAGAAACTGGCTGAGTGGTTACCCATTTTGGAGGCGGCGGAAAATTCGCAACAGCTTCCTCTGGTAAAAGTCGCTGCTCAACATCGTTCCATCACGATCAAGCAACATCGCTTGTCTAAGCTAGATACAGCGAGATTGGTTGAACGAGCTCCCGCTTGCTATCACCAAAGTGCAGAAGAACTTGTGTTGGCGGCTACCTATCTGGCACTCGCGCGCACTTTCAATCTGCAACGTCTTTGCATCGACGTGGAATGGCATGGTCGCGATGAGGAATTTGCAGGGCCACAAGGGCTTGATCGCACAGTCGGCTGGTTCACCAGCGTACATCCACTGTGCTTGAATGTCCCCACAGAATTGAATTTGGGTAATTGGCTGATCGCATTGAAGGAGACCCGTGCAGCAATCCCGGAACGCGGACGAAACTTCTATGCGTTGCGATATTTAAGTGATGACTCCGCAGTGCGAGAACATTTCGACCGTTACCGTTCACCACAAGTCCTCTTCAATTTCTCCGGCGTAGTGCAACGCAGTCATGAGAGCTGGCGCAGTGTTCCGATGGCTGCTATCGAATTGGGTGAGGGAAACGCAAATCCCTACGCGATGTCGGTAGAGAGCGAAATCCGTGATGGAGAATTGATCGTCAGTTTATATCTCGATCCAGCAGCCTGGCAGGACGGTAGGGTCGAGCGCTTTGGTCGGAGTTTGATCGAAGGCTTGCTGGAAATAGTTGGTCATTGTACGCTCGAAACGAACTATCGTTGGACACCCTCTGACTTCCCATCGGTATCGCTGAAGCAAAATCAGGTCGATGAGTTGCCGCTCGCGGCAAAAACGATCTATCCGTTGACTGATATGCAGCAGACAATGTATCGGCATAAAGATACCTATCAGGTGCACATGTGCTATCGCATGCCGCGCGGGCTTAACGAGCCGCTCTGGCGGCAGGCGGTGACCGATTGGATCGCTCGTCACGATTGCCTTCGTACTTGTATCAAAGAATGGAGTGACGGACAAATCCATCAACTTGTATTGGCAGAAGTCACCGCCCCGATAGGGATTCACCATGCTCCATCTGGTGAGGCAGCAGCATTTGCCGAGAAGCTCATTGAATCGGTACGAACCAAACCAATACAACTTACTTCAGCGCCGCTATTCGACTTACAGGCCATCAGCGATGGCGAAGACAGTTTGCTTGTTGTACTGTCGATCCATCATATCATTCATGACGGCTGGTCAATCGAGCTGCTATTGAATGATTTGCTGCAATCATATCGCCATCATCTTGGCGAAGGGGTACGCAAGCCGACCACACCGCTTGCCAGCATGGCAGATATCGTGGCCCAGCAACGCCGCTTGCTTGCTGACGATACATGGCGCAGCTATTGGGCCAATTTGCCCTGGGAACGTACATCGAGCCAACTTCCACAGTTCACACCTTCGCATGGGCAAGGCGTTGGCCAGCCGCACACTGCTGATACACGTCTCTACATTGGTCACATTGATCAGAAGCTGGCTTCAGATGTACGCGTCAAAGCGGGTGAACTGGGTATAACTACCAACAGTCTATGGTTGGCCGGCTATGCTTGCTTTTTGCGTTATCTCGGCGGTCAAACACAAGTGCGTTGCGGCGTCATCCAAACTGGCCGCATGGAAGAAATTCCTGGTTTTGAAACCATTACCGGGTGCTGCGCCAATACATTGCCACTGGTATTGAACATCGATGATAGCAGCGCAGTTTCAAACATACTGACAAGTGTCAACGAGCAATTGAATAACATGCGGGCAAGCGCTGCATTCCCGTTATCGCATATTCATGATGGCGTGAAATCGAAGCTCGACGACGAGTTATTCAGCACCTTGTTCAATATCGAAAGCCATCGTTATGGCGAACATCAAGATCAATTACGGCCCGTTCTTGAATCTGGTTTCGAATCGACAAACTATCGTTTCATTTTCGGCCTGATAGAACAGGGTAATGTCAAAGCTGAAGAAGAAACAACCGCTGCAATACCGCACTATGGTGTACGGATTGGCTACGACAATAACTTGTTTGACGAAGTCACTGTCGTCATGTGGCTCGAAATCTACGCGCATTGCGTGCGGCAGTTGATTGATCATACAGATGCCGTCTGGAATGAGCTGCGCCTGCTACCGCCGTCACTAAGGCAGCAATTGGTATTCGAATGGAATCAAACAGATCATGCCTTTAGCAGTGACCGTTGCATGCACACCTTGTTCTCAGAGCAGGTAGCGAGAACACCGCATGCTGAAGCATTGGTCTACGAAAATCAACGCCTGAGCTATATCGAACTGGATGAACGTAGCAATCGCTTAGCACATCATTTGCGTACCTTGGGCGTTGGTCCCGATGTGGTAGTGGGGCTCTGCACTGAACGATCCATACATATGATCGTCGGGCTATTGGGTATTTTGAAGGCGGGCGGTGCGTACGTGCCGCTAGACCCTGAATTGCCACCAAACCGGCTGGCGGGGATGATCAAGGATATCGGATTAAACTTGGTACTGACGCAGGCGCAATTCACCGCAAGCTCGCTGGCTCAGGTCGATACCAGCGTAAAGATTTGGCGGTTGGATAACGATGGGGAACAAACCGCCTCATATCCAAGCACAGCACCAGAAACGGCGGTGACGCCATCAAATCTGATCTACGTGATCTTTACTTCCGGGTCCACCGGCAAGCCAAAGGCAGCGATGAATCAGCATGGTGCTGTGATTAACTATATTCAATGTTTGCAAGCCAGACATCAACTTGATGCGACGGATCGTGTATTGCAGAAAACACCACTGTCATTCGATGTATCGGCGCGCGAAATCTTTTGGCCATTGACCGTGGGTTCGACGCTGGTGATGTCCAGGCCAGGCGGTCATCGTGATCCCGCTTATATGCGCGACGCCATCCGCGAACATGGCATTACCACATTGAGCTTCGTACCTTCCATGCTGCAAGTGTTTGTCGATGACGGAGACCTGCCGTCATGTACAACGCTACGCCGGATATTTGTCAGTGGCGAGGCTTTACCGGGCGCACTGGCTGCGCGTTTTCTGGCGGCGTCGAAGGCTGGTTTGTTTAATTTGTATGGCCCGACTGAAGCTGCAGTCGATGTCAGTTCCCACGAAGTTACCACGTCCGATGGCGCGATTGTGTCGATTGGTCGTCCAATCTGGAATACACGACTCTATGTACTCGATTCACGCCTGGAACCAGTTCCGATTGGTGTAACCGGCGAGCTATACATCGGCGGCGTTGCTGTAGGACGGGGGTATTTGGGGCGAGATGAACTGACGTCTGAACGCTTCATCAGTAGCCCATTTAAAGCCAGAGAACGCCTATACCGCACTGGTGACTTGGCACATTGGCGAGCCGATGGTGAAGTTGAATATCTTGGTCGCATGGATCATCAGGTGAAAATTCGCGGCTTCCGAATCGAACTTGGTGAGATTGAGCATGCGTTATCGGCGCATGACAGCATCAAGCACGCGGTCGTCATTGCCAGAGGGGATGGCGAACGGAAAAAGCTGGTCTCCTATCTCGTCGCCAAGGACTTGAAGTGGAAAGATGAGCAGGTCAAATCGCAATTGATGGAGTCGCTCAGGAATAAATTGCAGGCGGAACTTCCTGAATATATGGTGCCAGCGGCATTTGTGTTTCTCGAAGCAATACCTTGCAATGCCAATGGTAAGGTCGATCGGGCAGCGTTGCCCGAGCCAGGGCCATCCGACTATTTACGTGTGAGCCATGTCGAGCCGGGTAATGAGCATGAGCGGATATTGTGGCAGATCTGGCATGACGTGCTGCGCACGGATGCTTTCGGTGTGACCGACAATTTCTTTTCTATCGGCGGAGACTCAATACTGGCAATACAGGTGGTATCGCGCGCTGTCATGCAGGGCATTGCACTTACGCCCCGACTTGTCACCGAGGAAGGGACGATACGAAACCTGGCGACCAAATTGACAAACAAGCTGGCTGACAAATTGGCAGGAAAGAATAATAAATCTATTGCCACCAAACCTGCTGCCGGCATGCCATCTGTGTCAGCAATTAAAGGTGAACAGCGCTTGTTACCGATCAGCTCGGATTCCTGCAAGATGACAGAGTAGATGTCAACCGTTATTGCCAGTACGCGGTGGTGAATCTGCCATCTCATCTCGATCTGGCATTGCTCAAGACGATATTGAGCGAAATAGTTGCGCGTCATGACGTGTTACGCCTGAAATTCCGTGAAACGTCGGCAGGCTGGGTTGCACAGTACCGACAGGAATTATTATCGGCCGATGCTGGCTTTTTCGATGAGCAGGTTATTGAAATCGATACACAAGATTCTGCAAATGGATTCAATGGAATCGAAGCAGAAATCGAGCGTGCACAGCGGTCACTTGATATCAAACAAGGTAAGCTGTATCGATGGGTTCTCCTGAGGAATGGTCAACACGCCCAATTAATCTGGGTCATGCATCATCTCGTGGTTGACGTGGTTTCCTGGCATGTACTGCAGGGCGATCTGGAATTGGCATTGGCGCAAGCAGCGCGTGGCGAACAAGTCAATGTGACAGCCAGAACGACCAGTGTTACGAGCTATCAGGAATGGGCTGCACAGTTGCATGAATATGCCTATAGCCCTTCACTGGAAGAGGAAAAGACATATTGGCTGGAGCAATTGAAGTCACCTGCGCTGTTGCTGAAGTACGATCATGGTTCTGCATCTGAATCATCTGACGATATCGATCTTCCAATTCAGGAAACAACGGAGATCGTGACTATCAGTTTGAATCCAGAAGAAACAACGCTGCTGCAGAGTAAAGCCAGCAATGTCTTTGACGTTCCTATGAATCAATTGCTGATTGCTGCATTGGTTCGTACATTGGGTGATTGGCTTGACGTCGATGACGTTCGCATCGACCTGGAGAGCCACGGTCGCAGCGACATGGCGGGAGTACCAGGATTCGAGAATATCGACATCAGCGAAACCGTCGGTTGGTTCACGGCACTCTATCCAGTTCTTATAACCGGTGTCCGGGGTGAGCTTGTCGAATGCGTACACGAAACCAAACAGCAATTGGATGCAGTGCCGTATAACGGTATTGGCTATGGCGTACTAAGCAGACTGTCCCACGACGAGGATATCGAAGAAGCCAAAGAAAGAATCGGCGGACGCACTTCCGATGTACTGTTCAACTATATCGGCAAGCTGAATCCAGAGACGCAAGGCGGTAGTACGATCAGTCCGAACCGAACCAGAATGCATGCATTTGGTATCAATGGAATGATCCGTGATGATGCGCTTACCTTCCGCATCGATTATAGCCGTAAGCAATTCAAACGCGAGACCGTGGACTCGGTAGCAGCACGACTTGTCGGCGTGCTACGAAAAATGATCGCCTGCAATAATGGTGGGCCAGGGCCTCGTGGCAAGAAATCACCGTTCCCACTGGCTGAGATCGAAGCAGGCAAGCTGGCGGCGTTGCAGGAAAAATTTCCAGCGCTGCAGGATCTATATCCAGCGACCGGGATGCAACAAGGTTTATTACTGTTGGCTGATCGCTCTCCACAAACCGGACTCTACCTCACACAGCTACGCATACAAATGGAAGCCGTTGACCCCGTCCGGCTGCGTCGCAGTTGGTTGGAGCTGACGAAACGCAATCCTGTACTTCGGACTGCTTTTATTGACGCCGGCCAAGACTTTCTGTTACAGATGGTCATGGCCGAAGTAGACCTGCCGTGGCGTGAAATTGACCTCAGGGAATCCGGTTCTACAGAAGAGAAGCAGCAACTAGAGAAACTACTGGGCGAAGAGCGCACCAAGCCATTTGAGCAACACGCAGCGCCGTTAATGCGTTTGCTGCTGGTACGCGTCAGCGATAGTCAATATTGGCTGGCATGGACGCATCATCATGCATTGATCGATGGCTGGTCGATGGGATTGCTCATCAAGGAATTGTTCGAGCTTTATTTGGCGCCACAGTCTCTAGCGCCAGTTGCGCCTGCATACAAAAACTACATTGCGTGGTTAAGAGCGCAAGATAACGCTGCAGCGCAGCGCTACTGGCGCGGATATTTTGACGGCCTACCGATTGCCGCGAGCGCGAGTCTACCATTAACCTCTGAATCGCTGGGGAATACCGCCGATCAGAAAAAGTCACTCGACGGTCAAAAGGCACATACGATCCAACTATCACCAGAGACAACCGCGCAATTGCGTCGACTGGTGCAAACTGAAGGTGTCGGGCTCGGCACCATGATTTTGGCAGCCTGGGGACTGCTTCAAAGCAAATACAACGGCGAACAGGAGGTGTTATTCGGCTATGCAACGAGTGGTCGGCCTGCTGCTTTGGACGGTATCGAGAACATGGTTGGCCTGTTCATCAACTCCTTGCCTATACGCCTGAAAATCGATGCGAAGCAGAGCCTTTCCAATTGGATGAAAGCAATTCAGCGCATACAGCTTGATCACGATGATCATGGGTTCCTCCCGCTGTCCGACATTCAACGATGCAGTGGAATACGCCACGATCAGACACTTTTCAATGCTTTGGTCGTCGTAGAGAATTTCCCGCTTGATCGCTCGCTGCTAAGCATGAATTCGGGCAACGGTCTTCGTTTGCTTGATGTGCAAGGTGTTGAGCAAAGCGACGTCGGACTCAATCTCATTGTGTATCCGGGTGAACGTTTGACTCTCAAGCTCGCTTATCAATCTGCGCAATTTGATGCAACAACCACTTTGTTGCTGTTGCGTCGTCTGGCTCAATTACTGGAAAGCTTTGCAAGGGGTGGCACGCAACTGATATCGCAATTGTCTTTCTTGAGCGAAGAAGAACATCGCAAAGCTGTATTCGACTGGAATGCTACAGAAGCCTCTTATCCGCTGGATCGCCCTGTGCCTGAGCTATTTCAGATACAAGCTGATTCACGCGAAAATCAGTGCGCCATTGTGGCAGGTGACGAACGATGGACGTACCGTCAGCTGGCAAACCGTGCGCAGGCAATATCGTCATGGTTGCGGAGCAACGGCGTAAAACCCTGTGACCGTGTTGCAATCAGCTTGAAAAGAGAACCGGACCTTGTTGCTTCCCTGCTTGGCATCATGCAGGCTGGTGCCGCTTATGTACCGATGGCGCTTGACTGCCCGCCTGAACGCGGCGCATATATCGTACAGGATGCTGGCATTAATCGACTTCTGACACGGCATGCTTATCTTGAACAAGCGGAAAGCTGGGGAGTAACACCGCTGTTTCTGGAAGATTGTGCTACAGATGAATCAGCGACTAACGTGTCATTGCAAGACAATACGCCAACGTCGCAGGATTTGCGTACCACCGCTTATGTAATTTACACGTCGGGTACTACGGGAAAGCCAAAGGGCGTTCTGGTATCCCATCGAAATCTGGTGAATTTCTGCTGCTGGTTCGGCCAAACCGGATTGTCCAAGGCTGGCGAGGGCTTTTCGCAATTTGCGCCGCACACGTTTGATGCATCAGCCGGAGAAATCTTTGGCGCTTTGCTTAACGGTGCAGAATTACATCTGCTTGGTGACGCGCTTATTCAAGACCCGCGTTCGCTTGCAGAGTATTTTACTGAGCAAGGTATCCGGTTTGCAGCCTTCCCACCCCCTTACCTGCAGCAAATCGAACCAGAATGGATGCCAAGGGATATCAGCCTGCTGACAGCAGGCTCCGCACCTACGCCTGAACTGGTTCAGCGTTGGAGTCAACACTGTCGTTACGTGAATGCTTATGGCCCGACCGAGACGACCATTCTCTCTTCAGCATGGAATGGGAAAGGCGATCGCTTCGACGACAAGAAACTGTCAATCGGACATCCGATTTCCAATACCTCGATCTACGTGGTTGATTCCGTAGGCCAGTTGTGTGCCCCAGGCTTGCTCGGTGAGATATGGATCGGTGGCGAAGGAGTAGCTTCGGGCTATCTCAATCGCCTGGACTTGAATGAAGAGAATTTCCTCGCCGACCCTTGGCGCGCAGGAGGCCGTGTATATCGGACAGGCGATCTGGGAAGATGGCTCGACGATGGCCGTATCGAATGTGTAGGCAGAAAAGACAGTCAAGTCAAACTACGTGGTTTCCGAATAGAGCTGAACGAAATTCAAAATCGCATCCGCGAGCATGCTGAAGTTCAGGACGCCGCGGTGCTGGTACGTGGTGAGGACGCCGACAAACGCCTTCTGGCATGGGTCGTAAGACATGGTGAGGCATACAGCTCACTCAATGACGTAGAATTTATTTCCACGCTTCGCGACTTCCTCCGACGCTCATTGCCAGAGTACATGCTGCCGCAATCCATTGTGCTACTAGACCAATTACCACTAACCGCGAATGGCAAAGTAGATGATAAAGCATTGGTGGTACCTGACATTGCGATAAATTCTGACCGTATCTACGTTGCTCCACGCACCGAGACCGAATCTGCTCTGGTCGAAATCTGGGCCGCAGTGTTAAAGTTGCCTTCGGAGCAGATTAGCGCAACCGCCAATTTCTTCGAGCTGGGGGGGCATTCCTTACTCGCAATGCGCGCCATATCACGTCTGCGTGAACAACTGGGAATAGATATTGGCGTGGTCGATCTGCTTGCAAATCCCATACTCGCAGATTTGGCGACGCTGGTTGATAGTTCTGCCAGCCACAGATTGCCACCTGTTTCTCGTGCAGATCGTAATGATCAGCTGCCGTTATCGCTGGCGCAGCAACGTCTCTGGTTCTTGTCGCAAATGCCTGGTGTCAGCAAGACCTATCATGTTCCCGGCGTTCTACGCTTACAAGGCTCGTTGGACAAGTCTGCGCTGCGTCGGGCATTGGATAGAATTGTCGCGCGTCACGAGGTATTGCGAACACGTTTCGAGATGGCCGACGGTGAACCCATCCAACGCATTGTCCCCGATCAGGGCTTTACCTTGATCGAGCACGATCTCAGCCGCGCGTCCGATGCGACCGAGCAGCTGTCCAAGATCATCGAAGAAGAATTCGACACCCAATTCGATCTGGCAACCAGTCCGCTCATACGCGGTCGTCTGATTGCGCTGAGCGCAGACGAAAATATTCTCCTGATCACCCAGCATCATATTGTGACTGATGCATGGTCATTGGCATTGTTGGTTCGTGAGTTAAGTACGATTTATAACGCCTATCGTGTCAATGAAGAAGATCCACTGCCGTCCCTGGCTGTGCAATACGCAGACTATGCTGTATGGCAACGTCAGTGGCTATCGGACGAATGGTTGCAGACTCAAACTGACTTCTGGCGCAATAATCTGCTCGGAGCGCCTGCATTACTGGAACTGCCAACAGACAAACCACGACCAGCGCAACAAAAGTATGATGGCGACATCGTTGATTTCACATTGAATGCAGAAACAACAGAAGCACTGAAAGCATTGAGCCGCCGACACGATACAACCCTGTTCGTGACACTGTTGACAGGCTGGGCTATCGTTCTGAGTCGCCTGTCGGGACATCAGGATGTGGTAATAGGTAGCCCTGTGGCAAACCGCATGCAAGCCGAGCTGGAGCCGATTATCGGTTTCTTCGTCAATACACTGGCTCTGCGAATTGATCTCTCTGGTGAACCAACAGTAGCAGAGTTACTGGAACGCGTTCGACAGCAAACTCTGAACGCACAGCGGCACCAGCAGACGCCATTTGAACATGTCGTAGAAGTCACTCAACCGCTACGCAGTTTGGCGCATTCGCCAATATTCCAGGTGATGTTTAACTGGCAGAGCGAAAACGTCGCCAATTCAATCGCCTTGGATGGTTTACAGATTACATCAGGTGCTGCATCGAACCGCACACAGACGCAAGCCAAATTCGATTTGACTCTTGACCTCGGCGAAGTTGATGGCACTATTGTAGGTGGCATTGAATTCGCTACAGCATTATTCGAGCGCGAAACCATCGTGCGCTGGACGGGCTATCTGGAACGTGTATTTCACGAGATGCTGAACGAGCGGCAAGATGTACGACGGATGAATATTTTAGGTGAAGACGAAAAGCGTTTGCTGCTGAGCTTTAATAACACCTACCAGCCGGATCTGATTGAACACACATGGCCCGAACTCTTCGCAGAACAGGTTATACGGACACCAGAACGCGTGGCGGTGCAATGCGAATCGGCACAATTGACATACGCCGAACTGGATGAACGTACATCGCGAATCGCAACGGCATTACGAGAGCAGGGCGTACAAGCGGGGCAAATTGTTGCATTACTGGACAAACGCAGCACCGATCTGCTGGTGATGATTATCGCTGTACTCAAGACGGGGGCGGTATATCTGCCAATTGATCCAACGCATCCTCAGCAACGCTGGCTCGATATCTTGAACGAAGCGCAACCGAGCTCGCTTGTCGTTGGCAATGCCCTGATTGAAGAGCGTCGTTGGCTGGAGGCGAATTGGCTCCCTGATCGCATTCGCTCTGCAGGCGAACTGCTCTCTGCCGCAACGTCCTCCCTGAATTTGCCTTATCCGAAACCTGATGATTTGGCTTACCTGCTCTTTACATCAGGCTCAACAGGCAAGCCCAAGGGAGTGATGATCGAGCATCGCGGCATGATCAACAACATGCGTTCCAAGTTCGCACCGCTGTCGATGACTGCAGATGACGTTATCGCGCAGACTGCACCACAATGCTTCGACATCTCGGTGTGGCAGTTCCTCAGTGGGTTGTTGCTGGGTGCCAAGGTTTATGTCGTCGCCAATGAGATCACCCGCGATCCAGAGGCATTGCTTCAATGCCTTGACCACTATCGTGTAACGATCTGGGAACCGGTTCCTTCGTTGATACAGGCTACATTGCCTTACGCCAGACCAATGCCACATTTGCGTTGGGTAATCTCTGTAGGTGAGGCTCTTCCACGCGAATTGGTTGACCGATGGTTTGAGCAATATCCGACATTGCCGCTGATGAATCACTATGGCCCCGCCGAATGCTCAGATGATGTGACCTTTCATCCTATTCATGCGCCGGTCGAACGCGTGCTGGTGGGTGTGCCACTGCCGAACGCACAAATGCATTTGGTGGATGATCAATTGCAGCTTGTCCCGCTTGGCGTTGTCGGTGAGATTGCAGTGTCTGGTGCCGTTGTCGGCCGTGGTTATATCAACCGCGCGGACGAGACGAAAGCCAGATTCCGTCAGAATCCGTACGCAACGCATGCGACGGAACAACGCCTTTACCTGACCGGCGATTTGGCGCGACGTCTTCCCAGCGGAGAAGTGGAATATATCGGGCGCAAAGACTTTCAGGTGAAGATACGTGGTTTCCGCATCGAGCTGGGTGAAATCGAAAGCTGCCTGGCCAGCCATGCATCGGTACGTGAAGCAGTGGTGATTGCGAGCGAATCGGGACATGGCAACAAGCAGCTCGTGGCTTATGTCACGTTGAAAGCCGGGTTGGAATCGGCATCGACTACGGACGAACTGAGAACACATCTGTCCGCAGTGCTGCCGGATTACATGATTCCTGCAACCATCGTACTGCTCGATGCATTGCCTTTAAACGCCAACAGTAAGGTTGATCGCAAGGCATTGCTCGCGCTGGAAGTCAAGTCAGAAACGACATCTTTTATCGCCCCGAATAGCGGTGTCGAATCAACGTTGGCAAGCATCTGGCAAGATTTATTGGGGATAGACCGAGTTAGCCGCAATGATAACTTCTTCGATCTGGGCGGCCATTCCTTACTTGCAGCGCGCTTGGTGGGACGACTCAGGCATGAACTTAACATTGAAGTGAATATTGCCGATCTGTTCGCGTCTCCTGTGCTTGGTGATTTCGCGCGGGTGCTTGGAAGTTCCGTCACTGCGGATAAACCTGCTATCACCGCGTCAGCACGTAACGGTGCATTGCCTCTGTCATTTGCGCAACAACGGCTGTGGTTCCTGTCGCAAATGCAGGGTGGTAGTGAGTCCTATCACATGCCGGGTATATTGCATTTACACGGAGTGCTGGATCGCCAAGCATTGCGTCGCGCATTGGATCAGATCGTTGCGCGTCATGAAGTGTTAAGAACTCGGTTTGTGTTGATATCGGGTGAACCACATCAAAATATTGGAGTAGCAGATCAAGGTTTTACATTGATCGAACATGATCTCAACGGCAACACCGATACAAATGCTTTGCAAACATTGATATCAGAGGCAATTCGTGCGCCATTTGATCTCGCGGTAGATGCACCAGTGCGTGGGTGTTTATTTACACTGAACGAAGATAGACACATATTGTTAATTACACAGCATCACATTGCTTCAGATGCGTGGTCGCAAGGCGTGTTGATTCGTGAATTGAGCGAACTGTATACCGCGTATCACAATGGTGTCGCAGACTCATTGCCCGCCTTGCCTGTGCAATATGCAGATTACGCCGTCTGGCAACGCCAACATCTGACTGGAGCATGGTTAGGCGAGCAAATCAATTACTGGCGTCGGACCCTGGCAGATGCACCGGCGCTTTTGGAATTGCCGACAGATCGTCCACGCCCGGCACAACAGGTATTCGATGGCGATTATGTTTCTTTTGAATTGGGTGAGGAAATCACCGCTTCATTGAAGGATATGAGCCGCACTCATGGCACAACGATGTTCATGACGCTTCTTGCCGCATGGTCGGTTGTGTTAAATCGGTTATCAGGACAGACGGATTTGGTGATTGGTAGTCCAACAGCAAATCGCGTACAGGCTGAAGTGGAGCCGTTAATCGGTTTCTTCGTCAACATGCTGGCGCTGCGTATTGATCTATCGTCAGAACCGACTGTGGCCGAATTGCTGGCGCGAGTGAAGCAGCAGACATTGAATGCACAACGGCATCAGCAAATACCGTTTGAACAAGTTGTCGATGTCATACAACCACCACGCAGCCTTGCACATACGCCGATATTCCAGGTCATGTTCAACTGGCTCACGGAAGATCCTGCTGGTGCAATCAATATGGATGGATTGCGTGTCGAATCGCAGAACGTCACTTATCGACCATCCAAATTCGATCTGTCGCTTGATCTGGTCGAACTAAATGGGAACGTGAAGGGCGGTGTGGAATATGCGATTGCTTTGTTTGACCGGGTCACCATTGAACGATGGATTGGTTACTTCAAGCGCGTATTGCACGCGATGATACAGAACCAGCAACAGAAGGTGCAACAGCTTGATCTGCTAGGCCCAGAAGAAGTTCGCTGGTTGTCCGGCTTTAACGATACTTATCGAGCGGAACTCATTGATCGTAGCTGGCCGGATTTATTCGCAGAGCAAGCGCTTCGCACACCAGATCGCATTGCTGTGCAATGTGCAGCCAAGCAATTGACTTACCGTGAACTACATGAGCTGACCTCGAAACTTGCACTGGTACTACGTGCAAGAGGCATAGAAGAAGGGCGCGCAGTCGCCGTGCTGAATCAACGAGGCACGGATATGCTGGTAGCAATCATCGCCATCATGAAAGCTGGTGGCGCATATTTGCCGCTTGATCCTGCTCATCCTTCTCAGCGATGGATCGAAATCCTCGAGGAATCGCATGCAAACCTGTTGATCGTCGGCGACAGCTTGATCGAGCAACATGCATGGCTGGCAGGTAACTGGTCGCGGGATAAAGTGAACTTGCATACAGAATTGGTCAAAGCGGCAGCGACAAAGCCAGCAACGAACTTGCTGTTCCCGCAGCCCAATGATTTGGCCTATCTACTATTTACCTCCGGGTCCACCGGGAAACCCAAGGGGGTCATGATTGAACATCGCGGGATGATCAATAACATACGTGCGAAACACGAGTTGTTAGGGATGACTGAGGACGATGTGATCGCCCACACGGCACCGCAGTGTTTTGATATCTCCATGTGGCAATTCCTTTCTGGCCTGCTGCTGGGTGCGAAGGTCTATATCGTCGATAGTGATATCACGCGTGATCCTGAAACTTTGCTAGCTTGCCTTAATCAACAAGCTATTACGATTTGGGAACCTGTGCCTTCCTTGATACAAGCCATGTTGCAGGTTGCGCGGCCGTTACCTCATATGCGGTGGGTGATTTCCGTTGGCGAAGCTTTACCACGCGAGCTGGTCGAGCGTTGGTTTAAGCACTATCCAAACCTGCCATTGATGAATCACTATGGTCCAGCGGAGTGCTCTGATGGCGTAACCTTCCATCCAATCCACAGTCCAGTTGCTCGCGTGCTGATTGGAACACCGATTGCGAATGCACAAATGCATCTTGTTGACGATCATCTGCAACTGGTTCCGTTAGGTGCAGTTGGGGAGATTGCTGTGGCAGGTCCTGTGGTCGGCCGAGGTTACGTAAATCGCCTTGACGAAACACAGAAGAAATTCCGCATCAATCCTTACTCGCTCAAGGACGCCGAGCAACGCTTGTATCTCACCGGGGATCTGGGGCGTCGCCTGCCAGACGGCAACGTGGAATATGTTGGTCGCAAGGATTTCCAGGTAAAAATTCGCGGCTTCCGCATTGAACTGGGTGAAATT
>Ga0116226_10000187_pt1 | contig 48542 bp, 45 predicted proteins | sample S1TSphfallax_FD_89692 | JGI IMG/M metagenome (GOLD analysis project Ga0116226, IMG submission 89692) | Host-associated microbial communities from peat moss isolated from Minnesota, USA - S1T2_Fa - Sphagnum fallax MG | ecosystem: Host-associated > Plants > Peat moss > Unclassified | place: USA... | reverse complement strand
TCGCGTCACTGTAATGTCATCGCGCTCTAGACCAGCCCGACCAGCCGCTCGCTCGCCTGCCATAGCCGGATCGCCTTGCCATGATCGGTCGCCTTGGCGGAGAGGGGCTGGGAAAAGGCCTGGCGGCCAGGCACTTGCCGATTACCCCAGCTCCAATGCACGCCCGACAGGGCGAATTCAGGGTCGATCACCACTTGGGCCAGGCGCTCTCCGGCCAATTGTTCGGTGACATAGCCCTTGGTGATGTTTTTCTGAAACCACGGGAATATTTTCTGGAATAGGGGTGGCGTGTCGCGGAACAGAGCGGTCTCGGCGACACAGCCGGGATAGAGGGTGTTGAAGATCACGCCCGTGCTCTCGTGATAGCGGCGATGCAATTCGCGGCTGACGATCATGGTGCACAGCTTGCTGTCCTTATAGGCTTTACCGGCCTTGAATTTCTTGCCGTCGATCATGGCGACAGGCGCCTTGAAACCCGCCTCCAGCCCAGCCAGATCGCCGAGATCGGCTGGCGCCGGAATCGGCACCTTGCCGCCGAATTCTTCCGAATTGGCGGTGACTGTGCCCAAGGTGATCAGGCGTGGCGCACCTACGGGTGTTGGTTGCAGCATCGGCAGAAGCAGGCGGCTGAGCAGGAAATGGCCGAGATGATTGGTGGCGACGCTCAGCTCATAGCCCTCGGGCGAGCGCGCCGGTTCCTTCAGCAGCGGCAGATAGACGGCGGCATTGCACACCAAAGCCTCAAGCCGCTGACCGCTGGCGACGGTCTGATCGACGAAGTGTCGCACGCTGCTCAGCGAGCCGAGATCGATCTGCCGGATGGTGATCCGATCGGCCGGCAAGCCCTGTTCGCGTGCCACACGCTCGGCCTTGGCGACATCGCGGCAGGCCATGACCACATGCCAGCCCCGCGCCACCAACGCCTTGCTGCCGTGCAGCCCGACCCCCGAGGAGGCGCCGGTCACGATGACGGAAGGCCGGTTCATTGGTCGAGAAAGGCGCGGAGAGGGGCCAGAGACTCCGCCGGCGCCTCTTCCTGCGGTAGATGGCCCAGAGTCTTGAAGCTGATCAATCGGCTCCCCTTTATGTCCTTGAGATAATCCTGCGCATTGCTGATCGGGATCATCCGATCCTGCTCGCCCCACAGCAAAAGGGTCGGTGCGGTGATTCGCGCCAGCAGCGGGGCGGGCTCCTGCAATTCAATCTGCGCCATGCGTTCCAGCAGGACCTGACGACTTCCGGGCGCCAGCATCAGGTCACGATAGCGCGTGAGCAATCTGTCGGTCAGAAAATTCGGGTTGGCGTAAGCCGGCGCGAGATTCATTTTCACCATGATCTTGGGCAGGGTGTAGGGCAACAGGCGCGCCACCATCGGCACCTCTGCCTTCTTGCCATACTCGAATCCCGGACTGGCGAAACCGTCGGGCGCGATCAGGATCAGCTTGGTGACCCGCTCGGGCTGTTCCGCCGCCAACAGCCAAGCCAGTTTGCCGCCCATGGAATTTCCTACCATGGCCGCCCGGGCGACGCCCAATTGATCCATCAGTCCGGTGATCAGCCTCAGACTGCGCGCGTCGGAATAATCGTCGCTCGGGTCGGGGCCGCTGAGACCGAATCCGGGCAGATCGAAGCGGATCACCCGATAATGATCGGCAAGCCCCTGCGCCCAATCCTCCCAAGTGTGCAATGAGGCGCCGAAGCCATGCAGCATGATGACAGCAGGAGCGTCGCGCGGGCCGGTGTCGCGTACATGCAGCCGTACGCCGGCGACCAGCAGAAATTGCGACGGCGGCGGCGCATAGGCCGCCTCTAACGCCTCGCGCGGCTTGTCTGGCGTATAGAGCCAAGCGGCTGCGCCAATCACCGAGGCGACGAGAATGGCGATCAGGATCGTAAGAACGGGATGATCAGAAATGCCAATAAGCCCTGCGGAAAGAGGCTGAGGTGCGGCCGGGAAGCTCGGCGCGGGCCGAGACGGGCGGAAGCGGGGCACAGGCCGGTAACAGGCGGACTCTCATGGATCTTTTCCTCCCTCTTAAGGTAACACCCTGGCAGAGATCGGTCTATGGCTTGATTTTCGGTCCTAACTAAGTAGCCTGGGTTTTTTGCAAGGAGGTCTCAATGAAACGCCTTTGTCAGAGGCTGATCACCCTGGTGGTCGCGGGTGTATCACTTTCGGTGTACGCCGATGAGGCGCGACCGGATCAGCTGGCTTTTCGCGCGCTCTACAAGGAGCTGGTCGAGACCAATACCGCCCTGTCAGCGGGCAGCTGCACCCTGGCCGCGGAACGGATGGCGGCGCATTTGCGGGCGGCGGGCTACCCGGACAACGACATCATCCTGTTCACGACGCCAGAGCATCCGAAGGAGGGTGGGCTGGTCGCCCGTCTGCCGGGCAGCGATCCAACGGCCAAGGCGATTTTGCTGCTGGCGCATCTCGATGTGGTCGAGGCCAAGCGAGAGGATTGGGTGCGCGATCCTTTCACCCTGATCGAGGAGGACGGTAAATTTTATGGCCGCGGCACCTCCGACGACAAGGCCCAGGCATCGATCTGGGTTGACAGTCTGGTGCGGTTTCGTCAAACCGGCTTCAAGCCTAAGCGCACCATCAAAATGGCCCTGACCTGCGGCGAAGAGGGCGCCCCCTTCAATGGCGCGGCCTGGCTGGCGGCCAATCATCGCGATTGGATCGACGCCGCTTTCGCTATCAATGAAGGAGGCGGCGGCAGTCTTGACGCGGCAGGCAAGCCGGTCTCCATCGCCCTCGAGGCGGCCGAGAAGACCTATCAGGATTATCGGCTCGAAGTGACCAATCCCGGCGGCCACAGCTCGCGGCCGGTCAAGGACAATGCCATCTATCGGCTCGCCCATGCCCTCCTTCAGGTCGAGGGCCATGGCTTCAAGATCCAATTGATCGACGCCAGTCGAGCCTATTTTGCCGGCACCGCCGAGGAATTGCGCAAAAAGGGCGAAACCGCCAAAGCCGACGCCATCGCCGCCATGTTGGCCAATCCCACGGACAGCGTCGCCGCCGAGAAGGTCGCGGCGCTTGATCCGGGCTGGAACGGCACTTTGCGCACCACTTGTGTCGCCACCATGCTGGATGGCGGGCACGCCCCCAATGCCTTGCCTCAGCGCGCCGGCGCCAACGTCAATTGCCGGATTTTCCCCGGTGTCAGTCCGGAACAGGTCGGTGCTGAATTGGCAAGTGCGATCAATGATCCGGGGGTTGTGATCTCCATGAAGAAGAGCGAAGGCCGCGTCGGCCCGGCTCCCAGCCTGACGCCGCAGATCCTCGGGCCGGTTACCCGGCTGATGAACGAGACTTGGCCGGGCGTCCCGGTCCTGCCGGTTCTGCAGGCAGGGGCCACCGACGGCCGCTATCTTAATGGTGTGGGGATACCGACCTTTGGCATCGACGGCTCCTTCCTCGACCAGAACCTCAATCATATTCACGGCCTCAACGAGTATGCCGACGTCGCAGGACTCTATCGTGACCGCGATTTTCTGTATCGCCTGATTAAGGTTTATGCTGACGAAGATGCCGATCACAATGCCGATCACAAGGGTACCAAGTGACTGCTCACGACATCATTGCCACCCTCGGTTTGCAGCCGCATCCCGAGGGTGGTCGAAAGCCCGCCATGCGCTTTGCCCATCGCCGGATTCTCGCTGCAAGCCTGGTCGGTACGGCTGTCGAGTTCTATGATTTCTATATTTACGCCACCGCCGCGTCGCTGGTCTTTGGGCCGATGTTTTTTCCCGCGTCGACGCCGTCCCTGCAATTGTTGGCCTCCTATGGAAGCTTCGCCGTCGCCTTCATCGCGCGGCCGATTGGCGCTGGAGTGTTCGGTCACTTCGGCGACCGGATCGGCCGGAAATCGACCCTGGTGGCGTCACTGCTGGTGATGGGCGGCTCGACCATCGTCATCGGCTTCCTGCCGGGTTTCGCCGTCATCGGCGTCTGGGCGCCGATTCTTCTGTGCTGTCTCCGCTTCGGCCAGGGCTTTGGCCTGGGCGGCGAGTGGGGTGGCGCCGCGCTGTTGGCTGTAGAGAATGCACCGGCAGGCTATCGCGCCCGCTTCGGCATGTTTCCCCAGTTGGGTGCGCCGGTCGGCTTCATCGCCGCCAATGGCCTGTTCCTGGTGCTCGGTCTGGCCTTGACCCAGGCGGATTTCATCGACTGGGGCTGGCGCCTGCCTTTTCTCGCCAGTGCTCTGCTGATCTCTTTGGGCCTGTGGGTCCGCCTTCGATTGCAGGAAACCCCGGCCTTCGCCGCCGCCCTGCAAGCCGCCCCGCCTGCCAAAGTGCCACTTACCGAACTTCTGCGCCTCTATCCGCGTCAAGTGGTGGCGGGCAGTTTCGCGGTCGTTGCCTGTTTCGCCATTTTCTATCTCAGCACCGCCTTCGCGCTGGGCTATGGCACCACCACGCTCGGCTATGACCGGCGCGATTTTCTCGCCATCCAGCTGGCGGCGATCCCCTTCATGGCGATCGGCATCATTGCCGCCGGCTGGTGGGCCGATCGCAGCAGTCCGCGCCGCGTGCTGCTGACCGGCTGCGTCATGACCATGGTGGTGGGCGGGTTGCTGGGGCCGATGCTGGCCAGCGGCTCTCTGCTGGTGATCTGGGCCTTTCTCTCGATCGCGCTTTTAACCATGGGTTTCGTCTATGGCCCGTTGGGGGCCTTTCTGCCGGGCCTTTTTCCGGCCCGGGTCCGCTATAGCGGCGCGTCCCTGGCCTTCAATGTCGGCGGCATCCTGGGTGGCGCGGTGGCGCCGATTCTGGCCCAGGCGCTGGCGGGGATGGGCGGGCTGGCCTATGTCGGGCTCTATCTCGGCATCGCCGCTCTGATCAGCCTCGGTGGATTGCTCTCCCTGACATCCGTGCATGACCAGCGATGACGCCTGCCGCCACGCCGGCGAGATCCTGCTGCGCGCCGGCTTTCAATTGCGCCACCGCTCGCTGAAAAGCGAGGCCTGCTATTATGTCTGGCCCGACCGCCGCGGCCTGTTGCGCATCGCCGCTCATGCCGGCCGTGGCGAGGTCATCGACGGCCAGCCGATCATCGCCAAGCTGACCTTCGGCTATGCCTCGCCCCGCGACGCCCAAAAACAATCCTTGGTTTTGACCATGGATCAGCTTGAGGCGCAGACCGCCGCCGCCATCGGACGCTTCATGATCGCGTCCGGTTATTTATTGGTTACGACCCCAGATCCCGGTTGAGCAGCGCGGCAAGCCGCAAGCCGCCTTGCTTGATGCGCTGCACCACCACCGGCCAGGCGCGGGCCTCATACTCGGCACCGAGCAGGATGGGTTCGGCCGGCGGCGGCGCATCGACCGTATTGACGCCCGGATAGACATATTTTGCCGCCAGATCATGGGACTCCATCGCCCAGTCGATCGGATTGAGGTTTTGCGCCGAGGCGGCGTCGGCCTTGCTGATCTGCTGATTGAAATCCTCCGCCATCAGGGTGGCGGCGCGCTTCAATTCGGTGTTTTCGCCGCCTAAGGCGCCTTCCTTGATCCCCAATTTATGCTCGATGATGCCGCTGTCCCAAAGGCCATGCAGATTAAGATGAGCTTTGCCCCAACCCTGGCTTTGACCGAAATAAGTGACCAGCACCTTGTTGCCGCCCTGATCGCCGGCATTGCCGGTGCCATGCAGCGGCATCTGGACATCGCCGACGAAATGCACCAGGAATTTAAGTGCCTCGCGCCGCTCCTCCACCGACTTGCTGCGATCGGCGAGGACCGCGCTGTAGCGGTTGATGGCGTCGATCACGCAATCGCCCTTCGGACAATCCCGCGCCGCGTCATAGCTGGTCGCGCTGAGCGGGATATCGACATAATGCCACGGGCTGGCTTCCTTGCGCTGCGGACGGATCTCATCGGCCCAGCTGGAGATCTGGTCGAGATGATCATAACCTTCGTCGGCCAGCAGAAAATGGATTTGCGCCAGGGCCGCCGGGGTCAGATGCCACTCGGCGATATCGGCGATCATCGCATGGCCGGCGATGCCCCATGCCTTTCCGGCATTGGGCGCGAGCAGCAGGGCTAGGCCAAGAAAGGCGGCGGCGCGGGCGTTCATGATGCGGTCGATCTCCCTTTGACAGCGAGTCAGGCGGTCAAAGTGAAATCCGCCGCCGGTCGCGTCAATGATGGCAGGGTTAAGCTTTTACGACAGGCTTTAGCTTTGCGGCACATAAGATTAGCCTTGAACGGTGAAAGAAGAGGTCGCAGATGAAAGACATCCTGGTTCAACTCGATGGCGGCGACGTTACGCCGCGGCGTCTTGAGGCGGCTCTCGCGTTGGCCGGACGGTTTCAATCGCGACTGACCGGCCTGTTCGCCCAGAAGGAAACCGAGCCCGCCGCCCTGGTCGCCCGGCGTCCCAGCCAGCGGCTGGAAGCGGCGGCAGCGGCCGGCCAACTGGCTTTTGAGGCGGCTTGCCAGACGGCGGGAATTGAGGGCCGGTTCATCGCGCTGGCCCATGGCGATCCGGGATTTGTCACGGCCGAGATTGCCTTTTGCGCGCGTTATTTCGCCTTGGTCGTGGTCGGCCAGGGATCGGAAGATTACCCGCAATTGCCCGACGATCTGGTGGAAAAAGTGGTGCTGGAAAGCGGCCGCCCGGTGCTGGTCATCCCGCGCTCCGGCGGTGTGCTGCCGCTGGGATCGGCGGTCGTGGTCGCCTGGAATGCCAGCCGCGAGGCCAGTCGCGCGCTGCATGACAGTTTGCCGATTCTGCAAAGCGCCGCCGCCGTGACCCTGCTTTCCGTGCCGCGCCAGGATACGCCGCTCCCCAATGAAGTGCCGCAGATGGATATTATCGATCACCTCAAAGGCAATGGCGTGACCGCCGGCCTCGAGCGGATGCGCGCCGAGGATATCGGCGTGATGGATCTCCTGCTTTCTCGCGCCTATGATTTGGGCGCCGATCTTTTGGTCATGGGCGCGCCCGCCGGGTCGAGTTTCGGCAAGAATGGCGGGACCCGCTATCTGTTGCGGCATTTGACCATGCCGGTGCTCATTTCGGGCTGATGCCGGCCGTTTATGGCGGTACGAACGCTTCTCGCGCGAATTTCTTGTATTAATTGAATCTTACGGCAAATCTGAAGGTCCTCTTATGGCCCAAAGTTGCCCTTCGTGCGCGCCGAATTGTGCCGTTAGAATTTTCTTAATTTTCTATTTTTGAGAGAATTCTGTCTCTTAAAGCAGTCTCATTCCAATTTTTCTTTGTTGCTGGCGTTGGATGGGGTTGAAAACCCAACATGATGGGTTAATATTGCCAGATGGTCACTATCCATCGCCAACTCGGGATGCGTGTGGTCATCTTCCTCGACGATCATATTCCAGCACATGTTCATGTGTTCGGGGACGGCGAGGCGAAGATCGATCTGCAAGGTCCCAATGGCGCTCCCAAACTTGTATGGGCTGTTGGGATGAGCCGCGCAGAAGTTCGAAAGGCACTTTTGATCGTGACCGAAAACAAAGCCCAAATGCTTGCGCGATGGAACGAAATTCATGGCTGAATTGACAGATCTTGAGATTGATGCCGCGATCGAGCGTGGCCGTAGGCGCCTTGATACAGAACCGCGAGCCGTCGCTGTTCGATATGATTCACCGTCATCTCGGGTCATCGTCGATCTAAACAATGGCTGCACCTTCGCATTTCCGGCACGAGCCATCGAAGGTCTCGGCGATGCTGGTGACGATGAGCTTCGGGAAGTCGCAGTGCTCGGGGCAGGGTTCGGCTTGGCTTGGGAGAACAGCGACGTGCATGTCTCGCTTGGCGGCTTGATGGCTGGAATATTTGGAACGAGAGCGTATATCGCACGTCGGGCCGGGGCGGTATCGTCTCCGGCCAAGGCGTCAGCGGCGCGCACCAATGGTGCAAAGGGCGGTCGACCGCGTAAAAAGGTAGGTGGCTGAGGTCGAGCATTCACAGCATAACCGGCTGCACGGCGCACAGCCACAGGAGACGTTCGCACGCTTACTCGATTAAGCGCATCATTGAGCGCTCTTTCCCGCTTTGGTGGTGTCCCGGCCATGAAATTGCCTTTGACCCGTTTTTCCTTTGGCCCTCTCGCGGTCTTGTGGCTCAGTCCCGGGCGCCCTCGTCGCGGACTCTGCCGCCTGCTAATGTGCTTCAGCCCAGGTGCTTGCCGCGCCCATTTCGACCAACAACGGGACCGAGAGGGAGGCCGCGCCCTCCATCACCTGTTTGACCACCCCCCGGGTCGCCGCGATTTCGGCCTCTTTGACCTCGAACACCAGTTCGTCATGCACTTGCAGCAGCATGCGGGCCGACAGGCCGGCAGCGTCGAGCGCGGGCTGCAATCTGACCATGGCGCGTTTGATGATGTCGGCGGCGCCGCCCTGGATCGGCGCGTTGATGGCGGCTCGTTCGGCGAAGGCCTTCATCGCTGGGTTCTTGTCATTGATGCCGTTGATGACGCAGGATCGGCCGAATGGCGTGGTGACCCGACCGGTGCGGCGGGCCTCGTCGCGGGCGGTGTCCATATAGCGGCGGATTTCCGGGAAGCGGGCGAAATAGGCGTCGATGAATTTCTTGGCCTCGCCGTTCGAGATCCCCAATTGTTGCGCCAGACCGAAGGCGCTGATTCCATAAATGATGCCGAAATTGATCGCCTTGGCCTGACGCCGGATCATCGGATCCATGCCTTCGACGGGCACGCCGAACACTTCGCTGGCGGTAATCGCGTGAATGTCGGCGCCATCCCGGAAGGCTTGCTTCATGCCTTTGATATCGGCGACATGGGCGACCAGACGCAGTTCGATCTGGGAATAATCGGCTGACAACAGCACATGGCCGGGTTCGGCGATGAAGGCGCGGCGGATGCGCCGTCCTTCCTCGGTGCGGATCGGGATGTTCTGCAGGTTGGGATCAGAGGAGGCCAGCCGGCCGGTGCTGGTGGCGGCCATGGCGAAGCTGGTGTGGACCCGGCCGGTCGCCGGGTTGATCTGCTCGATCAGGGCGTCGGCATAGGTGCTCTTCAATTTGGCGATCTGCCGCCAGTTGAGCAGTTTTTGCGGCAGGGGATGCAAGGGGGCGAGAGTTTCCAGAATATCGGCACCGGTGGCGTAGGCGCCGGTCTTGGCGCTCTTCTTGCCGCCGGGCAGACCCAGCCGCTCAAACAGGATTTCACCCAGTTGCTTGGGGGAGCCGACATTGAAGACCTCGCCGGCCAGCAGATGAATGTCGCGTTCGAGGTCTTCCATACGGCGGCCGAATTCGATGCTCATCGCCTGCAATTCGGCCTTGTCGACCTTGATACCGGCGCGCTCCATGCTGGCCAGAACCGCCATCAGCGGACGATCCATGGTTTCATAGACCGTCATGCCATGCTCGGCGAGCAGACGCGGCTTGAGGGCATGATACAAGCGGAGCGTAATATCGGCATCCTCGGCGGCGTAGGCGCAGGCCTTGTCGAGCGGAACCTGATCGAAGGTGATCCGGCTTTTGCCGGTGCCGCAGACCTCGGCGAAGGTGATGGTCTTGTGGCCCAGCACAAGATCGGACAATTCATCCATGCCATGGCCATGGCCGGCGCTGTCGAGCACGTAGGAAATCAGCATGGTATCGTCATAGGGCGCGATATCGATGCCACGCGTCGCCATCACCTGCGCGTCGAATTTGATATTATGGCCGATCTTCAGGACCGAATCGTCTTCGAGCAGGCTCTTGAGCAAAGCCAGGGCAGCGGCCTCGGGGATCAGAGCTGGGCCGGTCTCGGCCGGTCCCTCCAGCAATAACTGTCCCTGAGCGGCGCCCACCCGGTGCAAGAGCGGTACATAGCAGGCCTCGCCCGGCTCGGCGGACAGCGAAAAACCCACCAGGGCGCAGCGTAGCGGATCGAGGGAATTGGTTTCGGTGTCGAAGGCGACCCAGCCGATCTTGCGGCAGCGTTCGATCCAGGCTTTGAGCTCCGCCTCGCTCAGGACCGGCTCATGGCGGGTGGCAAGCGGCGCGGCGGTCGGCGCGTCGGCTTTGGCGGGCACAAATCCAAGACTCGCCTCAAGACGGGATTGCAGGCTGCGAAAGCCCTGTGCTGCGGCGAATTCCATCACCTGGGCCGGGTCGGGCTGACGCAGCGTGAAGCCGGTCCAGGGCAGGGTGACGGCAACATCATCCTTCAGGCGCACCAATTGCCGCGAGACAAGCGCATCCCCGGCGTGCGCCAGCAGCGCCTCGCGGCGTTTGGGTTGCTTGATCTCGCCGGCGCGCGCCAGCAGGCTGTCGAGATCGCCATACTCATTGATGAGCTGCGCCGCGGTCTTGATGCCGATGCCCGGCACGCCCGGGACATTGTCGGTCGGGTCGCCGGCCAGGGCCTGCACATCGACCACTTTGTCGGGCGTGACGCCGAATTTCTCGAACACTTCGGCAGGCCCGATGGCGCGGTTCTTCATCGGATCGAGCATCGAGACGCCGGGTCCGACCAATTGCATCAGATCCTTATCCGACGAGACGATGATGACATCCATGCCAACTTCCTGTGCTTGGCGCGCATAGGTGGCGATCAGATCGTCGGCTTCGAACCCGGGAATCTCGATAGAGGGGACGGAAAAGGCCCTGACCGCCTCCCGGATCAGGTCGAATTGCGGGATCAGCTCCTCGGGTGGTTCCGGCCGGTGCGCCTTGTAGTCGGGATAAATCTCATTCCTGAAGGTGGTGCGGCCGGCATCAAAGATCACCGCCAGGTGGCTGCCGACATTATCGCTCAGCAATTTCATCAGCATGGTGGTGAAGCCATAGACGGCATTGACCGGAACGCCGTCCGGCCGGGTCATCATCGGCAGGCCATGAAAGGCGCGGAAGATGAAACCGGACCCGTCGATCAGGCAGAGTTGCTGCCGCAAGGGCTCGTTCGGTTCGCCCATCAATGGGACGAGGAGGTTTGGCGGCCCTCGGCCTGACGGAAAACGCGGCTGCAATAGGGGCAGACGATCTCCGAGCTGCCCGGCTTGAAAGTCAGATAAACCTTGGGGTGGCCGGTCACCGGACCATTTCCCTCACAGGCCACGCTGTTGGTGGTGACGGTGACGATGTCTTTGGTCATGGCGATCCTCTTAATCTTCGCGCGGCAATTGACCGCGCGTTGGCCCGGATGATAACGATTGTTCCCCGAGGATCAATTGTCGTTTAGTGCCCAAGCATGGTTCAGCAAAATTTCTTATCCTGATCTCCCCGACGCCGCGGTCCAACTCCAGGGCCTGACCAAACACTATCGGGCGCGGGGCCGCCAGGCGGAAAAACTTGCCCTCGACTCTGTGACGCTGACCATTCCGCGCGGGTCCTTTTTCGCGCTGTTGGGTCCGAACGGCGCCGGCAAATCGACGCTCATCAACATCCTCGCCGGGCTGGTCACCAAGAGCACGGGGTCCGCCAGCATCTGGGGCTTCGATACGGTGAGTCAGGAGCGTCAGGCCCGTTCGGCCATCGGCGTGGTGCCGCAGGAGCTCAATCTCGATCCTTTTTTCACGCCGCGCGAATTGCTCGAAGTGCAGGCCGGGCTCTATGGCGTACCAAAGGCCGAGCGCCGTACCGACGAGATCCTGGCGGCTCTCGGACTGGCCGACAAGGCGCATGCCTACGCAAGATCCCTGTCCGGCGGCATGCGCCGGCGGCTGCTGGTGGCCAAGGCGATGGTGCATTCGCCGCCGGTCCTGGTGTTGGATGAGCCGACGGCGGGTGTCGATATCGATCTCCGCCGGCAGTTATGGGACTATATCAAGGAACTCAATCGCCTAGGCACGACCATTTTGTTGACCACACACTATCTCGAAGAGGCCGAGACTCTGTGTGACCGGGTCGCCATCATTGATCGCGGTCGGCTGGTCGCCCATGATGAGACGCGTGTCATGCTCGGGCAGTTGGACAGCAAGATCCTCACCGTGACGATTGATTGCGATATCGCAGAGGTTCCCCCGGCCCTGGCGGGTTTCTCCGCCAGTCGTGTCTCCGGCCGGCGGTTGGCCTTCCAGTATAAGCCGAGCCATACCAAGGTCGGAGAGATCCTGGCGGCTTTGCAGGCGGCCGGTCTCGGCATCAATGATGTCACTACCGAGGAAGCCGATCTCGAGGATATTTTCCTGCGCCTGACCAACGGCCGCCAAGCCGCGCCATGAAGCGCTTGGGATGCATCCTTCTCCTGTTGCTTGCCGCCTGCGCCGAGTCCACCGACCACCCTATTCGACCACTTACCCCGCACCTGACCGATCAGGCGATGATCGCGGGTGATGGCGCGGTCCTGCCCCTGCGGCGCTGGCTGCCGGACGGCGAACCACGCGCGGTGATCGTTGGGCTGCATGGCTTTGATGATTACAGCGAGTCCTTCGCTTTGCCGGCGCCATCCCTGGTCGCCGCCGGCATCGCCCTCTATGCCTATGATCAGCGCGGCTTCGGTCAGGCGCCACAGGTCGGGCGCTGGCCGGGCGCCGATCGACTGCGCGGCGACCTCTATCAGATGCTGCGCCTGCTGGCGGCACGCTATCCCGGCAGACCGCTTTTTGTGCTGGGCGAAAGCATGGGCGGCGCGGTCGCCTTGACGGCCCTGTCACACCCGCAGATCGACCATGCCGACATTCCGCGCGTCAGCGGAGTCATTTTGTCGGCGCCCGCCGTCTGGTCGCGAGATCAAATGCCGTGGTATCAGGATGCGGCGCTGTGGCTGGGCGACCATCTCGTACCGTGGATGACGTTGACCGGACGCGGTCTGCATATCGCGCCATCCGACAATCTGCCGATGCTCAGGCGGTTGAGCCAGGATCCGCTGGTGATCAAGGAAACCCGCATCAGCGCCATCAAGGGTCTATGCGACCTGATGGATGAGGCCAGCCAGGCGCCGTCCCATATGGATCTGCCGACCCTGGTGCTGGTCGGAAAGCATGATGAGGTGGTGCCGGCCGAGGCCAGCGAGGCGATGCTGGCGCAGAGCGGCCCCTCCGTGCAAACCCGCTTCTACCCGGATGGCTATCACATGCTGCTGCGCGACCTGCATGCCGACAGGCCCTTGCGCGATATCACCGAGTGGATCTTGGAGTCTCATTCATCATGACTCCGGCGCTTCGCGCGGTCTTCAAGATCCGTGATTTTCGCCTGCTGATCCTGGTACGGGTCACCACCAGCCTTGCCCTGCCCATGCTGATGACGGCGATCGGCTGGCATATCTATGACCTGACCCATGATCCGGTCATGCTCGGTTATGTCGGCCTGACCTTGTTCCTGCCGCAGGTGCTGCTGACCCTGCCGGCCGGCCAGGCGGCGGACCGCTTCGACCGTCGCTCGATCATGCGTCTGTCCTATTGCCTGCTGATCACCTCGGCGGCGCTGCTGACCTGCTTCGCCCTGGCGGGTTTGCGGCAGCCGCTGCTGATTTTCGCCATCATGCTGTTCTATGCCGTGGGCAACGCTTTTCTGCGCCCCGCCAGCCAGTCCTTGCTGCCGCAGGTGGTGCCGAAGGAACATTTGCCGACGGCGGTGGCTTTCACTTCGAGCTGCTGGCAGACCGCGACCATCGCCGGCCCGGCGCTGGGCGGCTTGCTTTATGGCTTCGGTCCCGCCTTCGTCTATGGGCTGGTGACGGCGCTTTTGCTGTGCGTCTTGTTGGTGGTCAGCCGCCTCTCACCGCGTCCGGCCGCAGTCCAAGCCGATGCGGGAGCCGTCGAACGCCTGATGGCCGGCGTCCAGTTCGTTAGGCGGCGGCCGATTCTGCTCGGCGCCATTTCGCTTGACCTCTTCGCCGTCCTGTTCGGCGGCGCTACCGCCCTGCTGCCGGTTTATGCGCGCGATATTCTGACCGTGGGGCCGTGGGGCCTGGGACTGCTGAGAAGCGCGCCGGCGCTCGGCGCCCTGGCCTGCGGCCTCGTGCTGGCGCGCTTCCCGCTGCAGCGCCATGCCGGCGCGATCATGTTTCTCTGCGTCGCCGGCTTCGGCGTGGCGACCATCGTCTTCGGCCTGTCCCGCTCTCTGACGCTGTCGCTCGCCGCCCTGGCGAGCCTTGGCGCCTGCGATATGGTCAGCATCTATGTGCGGACCACGCTGGTGCAGCTCAACACGCCCGACGCCATGCGCGGCCGTGTTTCGGCGGTCAGCACGCTGTTCATCGGCGCGTCAAACGAATTGGGCGAGTTCGAATCCGGCATTACCGCCGGCTGGTTCGGCGTCGTGCCGGCGGTGGTTCTGGGCGGTGTCGGCACGCTGGTGGTGGTGGCGCTTTGGTGCGTCGGGTTCAAGTCGCTGCGGCAGGTGGACCGGTTGCAGTTATAGGCGGCAAGGTAACCAGAACCAGCACAGATATCTCTATGTCCATGATGATCCGGCAAATGGGATCGATCCGAGTGGGACTTCGGGATGCACGGGAACCCGTCTTGCTGGGCCGTGTGATGACTTCTTGAATTTCGTGTCGAGCGGCGCAAAGGTCATTAAATCTGCAGCGAAGACGTTGAACACTCAGACGATCCAGCCGATTGTTCAGGCGGCAAAGGATGCTGTTAGCGACCCAGTAGAGGCCTTGAAAGATGCTGCGGATGTTGCCGCGGCTTTTCCGGTAGCTGGTGCTGCTGCGGGAGTTCTAAAAGAGGCTGAGACCGGCATTGAGGCCGCCGAAGAGGTTGTAGAGGTCGTAGGTAACTTGGCTAACCAGAATACGCTCTATAAGGCTGCGGTAGATGCATTCAAGAATACAAGTCTGACGAACGCCAGACGCGCGTTAACCAAGCATCCGGAAATTGTTGGTGAGAGCAGAGAGACTCTGCGCCAAGTGCTTCGCACCGATGAACAAATCAATGATGCCGCTCATTCTGCGTTGAGGGATATAATGCGCAACGGTGAAACTACATACCCAACATTGGGTAGGTATGGAACGGTGACTCAAATTCGAAATGCTGACGGATTTGGTGCGAGATGGGCTGAAGATCAGAGCTTTATCGGTTTCATAAGCCCGTAGATATAAGGTGTTAACTTATGCTCAATAATGCGAAGTGGAGAAAAACTACCGATATAAATAGGGAGTATGCAATTTTCGAACTGATCGTTGACGACGTTCCTATATTGGATATTGGATATTCTGATGCGGGAATTTTGGAGATTTCATTCAATCAATATATAGCGGGAAGCTTGATAGAATGGGAAACATTTCGATCAACGCTCGCCGAGGGTAAGTCGTTAGCTGACTCTGATAAGTCAGAATAATGGGCGGAGTAGCGTGACTTGTAAGGAGCAGCGTCAAGGCGGGTCGAAAAGTCTATCTCTATGTCCATGATGATCCGGCAAATGGGGTGGATCCGAGTGGGACATACGATACCTGTGCAATCGATAATTCCGGATCGTGCACCACCTCCATGCAGACGGGCAGTCGGTTGGCGCAGTCGTCTGGGAGCATGCCAGGATCTCCAGCTGTTGGAAATTTCGTCGCGGGCGGGATCGCAGCAGTCAAGTCTGCAGCAACAGCTGCTGCTGTAGGTGACCAAAAGGAAGAAGGCAAAACACTCGACAATCTCAAAAATGGTTCCGGTGCTGAAAAAGTTGGTGCCGGTGCCGGATTGCTTGTGGGCGATGCGGGCAGAACTATCGCTGAAACCGTTGCCTAGCTCGTCGGTGACGGGGCATTCCGAGGTGCCTTTGGTGTGGGTGAGACAGTACTCGGGGCCGCTTCTGAGGATGTCGCCGCCCCGGTAGCAGAGGATTTTTTTGAGGGAACAAAATACTCGTCAAAGGTTCTCGGTCAGATGGGCAAGGAGGATCTTCACGGTTTCCCTGAAAGCGTTAAGGCTTTTCAGGACGCCGGACAGGTGTCCCGAATCACTGGGGGTGATGGAATCGGCAGAGACCTGTTGAAGATTCCTGGTGGGTATAAGGGGCGAGAGGGTAATTTCGAGTTCATAAAAGAGGCAGATGGTTTAATAAAACGGCTTATCCCCTTGGCTCCGGTAACTCCCATGCCTTGTTTTAAGGCTGGGTAGTTGCTGACTTCAGTGTTTGAACGCGACCGCCCAAATGGTGACGGCGAGTGCGGCGTAATACAAGATCGCCAAGGGAAAGGAAATCCACTGCCACCGCGGGTTACGCCATAGGCGGATCGACAGCCAGGCAAGGCCGGTAGAAAAGGAAACTTCTACCAGTGTGATTGCGAGAAGCAGCAGATAATGTGGCCAATTGGATCGATGGGGTACGCCAATACCCATCACGAGGCTGGCGAGACACAACAGGTCGACAGGGACGATGGCCACAAGCCAGATCAGAATGAGTGCTGGTCTATATAAGTGGCTTATCGTCATCGATTCGCTTCCCCGCGATCTGTTATCCGGCGACCCCCATGATACCGGCACGGGTGACCGGCGCAATGGAAACGCCGAGCCCGATCAGGCTATCGAATGTTGACCCGTAGCTGTGGCGACGGTTCCAGCGGAACACGAACTCGTTGAGATATGCGTTCAGGTACTTCTCGCGGAAACCGTGGAAGATGCCCATCCCCCAACGCTTCACGTTGGCGAAGACGCGGTGGATCCAAGGCATCAGGATATGGGCCGCCATCTTGCCGATGACGCGCGGCGTATGGCCGTACCCGGTCAACCCGTAATAGCTCTTGTTGTCATCGGTCCAAATGTGGCTGCCGGGCCTGACATTCCGTCTGATGAAGCCCTTCAACGTCGCCCCGCGATAGTCGGGCGCGACCTCCAGACGGATGCGACCGGGCTTGTTGTTGCTGACTAGCTCCACCGCACCGATGACGGTAATCTTCCCGATTGGGCTGCGCCCCTGACCGCCGCCGACAGGCTCGTCCTTGGTTCGATAGGGCACGGTGGTCTCGTCGACCTCGACGTCGCCATCAAGCGGATATCGCTCGGGATCGACCATCGCACGCCGGAGCTTATGGAGCAGCAACCAAGCGGTCTTGTAAGAACCGATGTCGAGCTTGGCTTGCAGTTGCAGCGCCGACATTCCGTTAGAATGTGTCGCCAGCAGATGGGCCGCCATGAACCAAGTCCGCAGCGGCACCTTGGATCCGTGCATGATGGTTCCAGCGGTTACCGAAGTCTGCCGATGGCACTCACGGCATTCCCAGGTCCAGCGCTTCGTCTCCAGCTTCCAGGCGGAACACGAGCCGCATCCTGGGCATGCGAAACCGCCCGGCCAACGCCGCCTTTCCAAATAGGCGGCGCAGGCATCGTCGTCGGGAAATCTCTTCCCGAACTCCCGCAGCGATGGCGGGCGGTTATTGCGGTTCCAACGGGCTGGCATGCCTCTTGATTTAGGTCGCCAAGCCACGCTGTAAACGGAATGTTCGGTCTATGTTCTCAATAGGTGGTGGTTGCCGGAATCAAGGGGATAAGCCGTTTAATAAATCATCGTTTCTTTAGACCGAACCCGGGGCAGTAAGATGAGTTGTGTCTGGACGGAGGAAATTGACTCCATCTTGAGCGATGGAAAGTATCTGGAAGATGTCGGAGTCAGAAATTGGGCTCTTGCAAGAGATGTTGCGCTGAAGGCTCTGAATAAATTCCTTGAGCGTGATGTCGCTGTTTCCGGGGGGGATGTATATCTGTCCGATGGCACGGAGATTGAGCTTAGTTACGATAACTGGTCTTGCGAACCTCGGAATGAAGAAAGCGAAAGCGATTTTCTTCATAGAAGCATTGAAGAGGCGAGGGAATTTATAGAGCGGTACAAGGCTAGCTCTGGTTCCGCTCTATTTGCGATTGTCCCGAAGGTTTAGCCGCGAAATGTATCGCCCGGCCTGAACCTCTCCTCTGTGACCACCTCGACCTCTCCGGCATCGAGGAGCATCTGCCCCCATCTCCGCCAGATGGGGGGCATGAGCTGTATGGCGCCGAGGTTCATGGGATCGCCTCTGTGCTCGCGGGGGATCAACTGATGCCGCCTGCCGATCGCCATCCTCTCCTGCCGCCAAGCCTCGTCTCCCCCTTCGATGACGGCCGCAAAATAAGCCGCGAGCGACCTGTCCGCGCATAACTCCTCGCGATACCGATCATGAGCAAGCGTGCCCTGTGGCTTGTGGGCGACCTTGAGGGTGAGGCTGTCGCAGCGGTTCCAGACGACGTGCAGATGACCCCGGCCGTTCTTGTCGTGGCGGATGAGGACGCGCTGATCTGGTCTTCATGGCCGGACTTCCGCGAGGAGGCGCACTGCCTCGGCCGGAGTGACGATGTGGATGTCTTCGTATCGGCCCAAATCAAGGAGGTGCCGGTCGCCGGAGACGATGAGATCGGCCCGGCCTTCAATCGCGGCGGCGACGACATGGTCATCGTCCTGGTCGGCCGCGACGGCGCCCGGCAGGCTGGTCGGAAAGACGGTGAGGCAAAGCCCGGCATAGAGCGTCATGGCGCGGTCCAGCGAAGGGTGGAACTGTTCGAGGCGACTGGCGAGATGGGGTCTGGCCAGCACGTCGCGCAACTCGTCGAGCAGCGCGGGCGAAGTGCAGAGCAACAGGTCGTCGTCGGTTGCGGCGCGCAGCAGGGCTTTCGGCTGGCCGCCCCACAGCAGGGCGGAGACGACGACGTTGGTATCAAGAACGACCCGCATCTTGACGGCCGCGCCGTTCGGCCCGAACGGCATCGACCTCGGCCTGGATCTCTTCCTCGGTCATCGGCGCGATACCCGCCGCTTCGAACTGTCGGTCGTAGTCAAGGAGCGCGCGGCCCGCGCGTCGGCGCATCGCTTCTTCGAGCAGGTCCTGGATGGCGGCGTCCGATAGGAGTCCTGCGGTCTGGGCGCGTTGCGCCAGTTCGTCGGGCAAGGTGATCTTGATCATGGTCATGGCCGGTCCTCTTTAGCTGCTGGGGCTGACCGGATCCTGCCCGGCCTGCTGCAACACGGTGTTGATCATCTGCATGACGAAGCGCTGTGTCAATTCGCATCCAAAACGTTCCTTGGTGATGCCGGTAACTTCGCGTGTGGCGTACGAATAGCTCTGGTCCCCCTAACTCTAATATTCAATTTTTTTTGCAGGCTATGATTTATCTGATCTAGGTGTTAAGTGGCTTTCAAAAGATGAAATTCAGGTAGGATTTATTTGTGGGCGAGTGTCCTATTTTAACAATTATGCTGTGGTTTCATCAGACAGCCATCCTCCTAGCCAATTTCATATCTCCTTGGTTGACGGATGCGGTGGCGAGCCTTGACCGCGAGCGCCCTGGATTAGAAACACCTGAACCTGGCTGCTGCGGGGCGGATAGCAGCTGTGGCCGTCGGCCGATCGCGGTTATAGAGCCCGTGCCATTCCCTCTTTAGTGGATCTGGGTGTCGATTATTGCCGGGCGCTGCGATCCCGCGCCAGTCCGGCGACCTGAGTTTCGGCGATTGTTTCGCCTATGCCTGCGCGCGCCACGAGAGGGTGCCGCTCCTTTACAAGGGCAATGACTTTCCACTCACCGATATTCAATCTGCTTAGGACCATCCGGTTTCGGCTATTCGGCGTCTTTTTGCAATTGGTCGTGGCGCTCTCTATTCCGCCGGCAATTCCCAACGCTCCGGCGACCGCAGCAGCCTCGCCTTGAACAATTCCCGCTCGAAGATGAATTCTGGCGGCAGGCGTTCGGCGAAGCGCTCGAAATGCTGGTCATGGGCGCGCGCCTCGGCCAAGCCCGCGGCGCGGTCCACCGCCATCAATCCCGCGAAGCTGGACGCTGCAAAATCAAGACCCTCCCAAGGCAGATCCTGAAGGCGCGGCATCTGGCCGAGCGGGCTTTCGACGGCTTGCGCGCGGCCCCTGACCCGATCGACGATCCATTTTACCACCCGCATATTCTCGCCATAACCGGGCCAGATGAATTTACCCTGCGCGTCGCGGCGGAACCAATTGACGCGGAAGATTGCCGGCGGATGGCTGAGTTTGCGTCCGACCGCCAGCCAATGGCCGAAATAATCCCCCATGTGATAGCCGCAGAAGGGCAGCATCGCCATCGGGTCGCGCCGCGTGGTCTGGCCGACCGCGGCTGCCGTCGCCTCGGACCCCATGGTCGCCGCCAGATAGACCCCGTGTGCCCAATTGAAGGCCTGAAAGATCAAGGGCGTGTGCTGGGCCATGCGACCACCGAAGATGAAGGCGGAAATCGGCACGCCCTCGGGCTTTTCCCAGTCGGGATCGACGCTCGGACATTGGGCCACCGGGCAGGCGAAGCGGGCATTGGGATGGGCGGCGGGCTCGCCCGTTTGCGGTGTCCAGGGGCGGCCGCGCCAATCGGTCAGATGCTCGGGCGGGCTGTCGGTCATCCCCTCCCACCACACATCGCCATCCTCGGTGAGTGCCACGTTGGTGAAGATTGAATTGGCGGCGCAGGCCGCCATGGCATTCGGATTGGTCGCAGCACTGGTGCCGGGGGCGACGCCGAAAAATCCCGCCTCGGGATTGATGGCGTAGAGCCGGCCATCCGCGCCCGGTTTGATCCAGGCGATATCGTCGCCGATGGTCCAGATCTTCCAGCCCGGCAGGCCAGCAGGGGGCACCATCATGGCGAAATTGGTTTTGCCGCAGGCGCTCGGGAAGGCGGCGGCGAGATAGGTCTTTTCACCGGATGGGTCCTCGACGCCGACAATCAGCATATGTTCGGCAAGCCAGCCCTCATCCCGCGCCATCACCGAGGCGATGCGGAGCGCCAGACATTTCTTGCCAAGCAGCGCATTGCCGCCATAGCCCGATCCATAGGACCAGATGGCGCGCTCGTCCGGGAAATGGGCGATGACGATATTTTCCGGATCGCAGGGCCAGGCGACATCGGCCTCGCCCGGTTGCAGCGGTTTGCCGACCGAATGCACGCAAGGCACGAAATCACCATGATCGCCCAACTGATCGAGCACCTTCTGGCCGATCCGGGTCATGGTCCGCATGCTGGCCACGACATAGGGGCTGTCGGTGATTTCGATGCCGATCTGGGCGATCGGGCTGCCGATCGGGCCCATGGAGAAGGGGATCACATAAAGGGTCCGGCCGCGCATGGCGCCCTTGAACAGGCCGGCCAGGCGGGTCTTCATGACCATCGGGTCGAGCCAATGATTGGTCGGCCCGGCATCGCCCGGACGGTGCGAGCAGATGAAAGTGCGGTCTTCGACCCGGGCAACATCGGCGACGTCCGATCGCGCCAGGAAGCTGCTGGGGCGTTTGCTGTCATCAAGGCGGATCAGCGTGCCGGCGGCCAGCATCTTCTCGGTCAGCAGAACGAATTCAGCGTCCGATCCATCACACCAATGGATGGCGTCGGGCAGACATTGGGCGGCGATCTCCGCGACCCAGGCCTGCAGCTTGCTATTGGCGGTGACCCCGCCAATCGGACCTAGTTTACCCATATGTCTGCGCTCCAAGCCCGCGGTTCAATCATTCCGTCCTTCTTCGGGCAGTATCTCGAGTCACCATAGAGGCCGGGTTTTTCCGGAGCAACCTATTCTGTTCCAACAACTTAGGGTGACACGCTTGTCGGAGGTGGCCACAGGCCCGCACTGTAGTGCTGGCGGTCCAGCCCTGTTACAATGACAAATTATTGTTTTCAGTCAGGAAAAAGCCGCCTTGTCCGCCACCATCGCCCTGGTCGATGACGACCGTAATATACTTACCTCAGTATCCATCGCGCTGGAAGCGGAGGGGTTCCGCGTCAAGACTTTCACCGACGGAACCGAGGCGCTGCGCGCCTTCGTCACGGCTCCGGTCGATCTCGCTGTCCTCGATATCAAGATGCCGCGTATGGACGGCATGGAAGTATTACAGCGTCTGCGCAAGACCTCGAGCATTCCGGTGATTTTTCTCACCTCGAAGGACGACGAGGTCGACGAGTTGATGGGCCTGCGCATGGGTGCCGACGACTACATCAAAAAGCCATTTTCCCAACGTCTGTTGATCGAGCGGATCCGTGCCCTGTTGCGGCGCGGCGAATTGGTCCGCGAAGGCGAGACGAGCGGGCCGGCCCAGACGATCATCCGCGGAGATCTGGTGCTTGACACGGCGCGCCATGCCTGCGGCTGGAAAGGGCAGATGGTGGATTTGACGGTGACCGAATTTCTGCTGCTGAAGGCGCTGGCGACGCGGCCCGGCCACGTGAAGAACCGCGACCAATTGATTGACGCCGCCTATGGCGAACATATCTATGTCGATGACCGCACCATCGACAGCCATATCAAGCGTCTGCGCAAGAAGTTCCGCGATGTCGATGGCGAATTCGGCCAGATCGAGACCCTCTATGGCGTCGGCTATCGTTACCGCGACGACCCGTGACCGGCAGGATCACCCGTATCGGCGAGCCGATTCCGCGCGCATGGCGCCTGACCACGGGCTCCAAGCTCACTTGGCGCATCCTGGCGGTTAATATGATGGCGCCGATCATTCTGGTCGGCGGTCTGTTCTATCTCGACCGCTATCGCAATGAGCTGATCCAGATCGAGCTCGGTGCGCTCAGGAGCCGCGCCGAGATGATCGAGGCGGCGCTGAGCGAGGGCGCCGTGATCGATAATGGCATCAGTTTCCCCGATCTGTCGCCGCAAATGGCGCGGCAGATGGTGCGGCGTCTTTCGCCGCCGGCGCGGGTGCGGACCCGGCTGTTCGATATGTCCGGCGAGGAACTGGCCGACAGCCGGCTGCTGTTATCCCCCTATCAGCCGGTGACGGTCGAGGAACTGCCGCCGTTGGATCGGTCCTGGTTCGCCCTGGCCTTCCGGCGCATCTATGATTTCCTGCTCTCGACGCGGCTGGGCAGCGATACTCTGCCGCTCTATCAGGAAATCCGTCATCCGCGCGCCAGCGATTTTCCCGAAGTGGTGCACGCCTTGGCTGGCGATGCCATGTGGGCGCTTCGTAAGACCGCCGATCGCCATCTGCTGCTGTCGGCAGCCGTGCCGGTGCAGCGTTATAAGCGGATTTTAGGGGCAGTCCAGGTCACCAGCACGGGGGACGATATCGCCACCCGTCTCTATCAGGTGCGGCTGACCATCTTCGAGGCTTTCGCCCTGTCGCTCGCCATCACCATCGGGCTGTCGCTTTATCTCGCCAGCACCATCGCCCGGCCGATCCGCCGCCTCGCCGCGGCCGCCGATCAGGTGCGGCGTGGCCGCGGCCGGCGTCATGTGATTCCCGACCTGAAGGGACGCCGGGACGAAATCGGTGAATTGGCGGGCGCTCTGCGCGACATGACCGAGGTCATCTGGCGGCGCATGGATGCGATCGAGGCCTTTGCCGCCGATGTCGCCCACGAGATCAAGAATCCCCTGACCTCGCTGCGCAGTGCCGTCGAAACCGCGACACGCGTGACCGACCATGATCAGCGCGCCCGTCTGTTCGCCATCATCCTCGATGATGTGACCCGTCTCGACCGGCTGATCAGCGATATCTCCGACGCGTCGCGTCTCGATGCCGAGCTGAGCCGCGCCGAGGCCGGACCGGTGTCCTTGCATCAGGCGCTGACGGCGATCGCCCAGATCTATCGGGACAGCGGCGCCGGGCGGGAAGTTTCCCTGACCGTCGCCTGCGATTCCGATGACCCGCTCGAAGTCCAGGGCATCGAGGGACGGCTCGGGCAGATTTTTCGCAATCTGATCAATAACGCCCTGTCTTTCAGCCCGCCGGGCGGCACCGTCCTGTTGTCCGCGCATCGCGTCGATGGGTGGATCATCGTCGCCGTCGAAGATAATGGGCCGGGCATTCCTCCCAACAAACTGGAGGCGATATTCGAACGATTCTACAGCGAACGACCGCAGGAAGAGAAATTCGGCACCCATTCCGGCCTCGGTTTGTCCATTTCGAAACAGATCGCCGAAGCCCATGGCGGCAGCCTGACCGCGACCAACCGTGTCGATGAGCATGGGGTGGTGGTCGGCGCCCGCTTCCTGCTGAAACTGCCCGCCTCCGCGCTCCGCCAGGTGCCAAGCCCATTGACGTGATGAAATCCTGTCTTTTCAGGGTATAGTCTCAGCATGACCCGGACGATCAAGAACCCGCGCAGCATCATTGACCGAAAGTCCCTGCTGGCGCGTCTGGAGGCGCTGGCCGCCGAGGGACTGGCCAAGACCAGGCGACGGATCGCGGTTCTTGCCCTCTTCAAGGAGGCTTATCAGGCCGGCCATGACGAGATCAGGCGGCGGTTCGATGCCAGCGGCCTTGGCACCGAGGCGGTGCATGAGCAGTCGCACCTCATCGATCAGCTGGTTCGTCTCGCCTATGACTACGCCGCGCAATGGGAATTCGCCGCTTCCAGCGCTTCGCCGCAGATCAGCATCGTGGCCGTTGGTGGCTATGGGCGCGGCGAATTGTCGCCCCATTCCGACATCGATCTTTTGTTTCTGCTGCCGGGCAAACGCGCGCCGCAAGCCGAGCCGATCGTGCAATATATCCTCTATCTGCTGTGGGATATGGGGCTCAAGGTCGGTCACTCGACCCGCTCAATCGACGACTGTCTGCGCCAGGCCAAGGCTGACATGACCATCCGCACGGCGCTGCTGGAAGCGCGGTTCGTCTGGGGTGACCAGTCTCTTGCCGAGGATCTGCGGCGCCGTTTCCGCCTTGAACTGGTCAATGGCAGCGGCGAGGCCTTTGTCGAGGCCAAGCTCACCGAACGCGCCGAGCGGCATGCGCGGCTGGGCGAGGCGCGCTATGTGCTGGAGCCCAATATCAAGGACGGCAAAGGAGGATTGCGGGATCTTCATACCCTCTATTGGATCGCGAAATATCTCTACGTCATCAACAATGTCGAAGAGCTGGTGGGGCTGGGCGTGCTCACCCAGGATGCCGCCAACCGGTTCGCCAAGGCGCAGACCTTCTTGTGGACGCTGCGCAGCCATCTGCATTATCTGACCGGCCGGATGGAGGATCGGCTCACCTTCGATCGCCAGCCGGAAATCGCCGCCCGCATGGGCTATACCGATCACGGTGGCGCGTCCGGCGTCGAACGCTTCATGAAACATTATTTTCTGATCGCCAAGGATGTTGGCGATCTGACGCGGATCTTTTGCGCGCTGCTTGAGGAGAGCCACAAGCGCAAGCCGAAATTGCGCTGGCCGGGACTGTTGCGGCTTAAGAAGGTGGATGGTTTTGCCCTCGAGAATGGCCGCCTCGACATCGAGCGCGAGCGCGACCTGATCGATGATCCGGTCAAGATGATCAAGCTCTATGCCACCGCTTTGGCGCTGGATCTCGATATCCATCCCCATGCCTTGTCGCTGATCACCCAGAATTTGCGGCGCATCGACAACAAAGTGCGCCAGGATCCCGAGGCCAACCGGCTGTTTCTTGAAATGCTGACCTCGCGGAAGGACCCCGAGGCGGCGCTGCGCCACATGAACGAGGCCGGCGTGCTCGGCCGCCTGATCCCCGATTTCGGCCGGGTCGTGGCGCAGATGCAGTTCGACATGTATCACGTCTACACCGTCGATGAGCACACGATCCAGGCGGTCGGTATTCTGCATCGTCTCGAACAGGGTGCGCTGACCGACGACAGCCCGGCGGCGACCGAGGCGATCAAGGCGGTTCAGTCGCGCCGCGCGCTCTATCTTGCCGTATTCCTGCATGATATTGCCAAGGGTCGCGGCGGCGATCATTCGGAACTGGGCGCCGAGGTGGCGATGAAGCTGGGGCCTCGCCTCGGTCTGACCGACGAGGAGACCGAGACCACGGCCTGGCTGGTGCGCTATCATTTGCTGATGTCCAATACGGCCTTCAAGCGGGATATCGATGACCCTGCAACGATCGCAAAATTCGTTGCCGAGGTGCAAAGCCCGGAGCGACTGCGGCTTTTGCTGGCTCTCACGGTGGTCGATATCCGCGCGGTCGGCCCGAACGTTTGGAACAGCTGGAAGGGTGGCTTGCTCCGCGACCTGTTCCACCGCGCGCTTGACGTCATGTCGGGCGGCATCGGAGTGGAGAAACGCGAAGCCCGCGTTCTCGCGGCGCAAAATGCCGTGCGCGCCCGGCTCGAGGCCGAGTTCTGGAGCGAGGCCGAAATCGAGGCCCATCTTGGCCGCGGCTACCCCTCCTATTGGGCGTCTTTTGATCTGCCGACCCATCTTCACCATGCAAGACTGATGCGCCAGGCGGAAGCCGCCCATGCGCCGCTGACCATGGATTGGCGCCGCGACGGGAGCCGCAGCGTGACCGAAGTCACCCTTTATGCGGTCGATCATCCCGGCCTCTTCTCGCAGATCGCCGGCGCCATGGCTCTGTCAGGCGCTTCGATCGTCGACGCCAAGATCATCACCATGACCAACGGTATGGCGCTCGACAGTTTCGTCATCGAGGACGCCCAGGGCGACAGCTTCGAGAGCGGGTCGCGCCGCGCCAAGCTCGCCAGTCTGATTGAGCAGTCCCTGTCGGGTCGGTTGCGGCTGGCCCGCGAATTGGCCAAACGGCGCGACCAGATGAAATCGCGGACCAAGATGTTCCCGGTCCCGCCGCGCGTCCTGATCCATGAAAATGCCAGCGCCGCGCATACGGTCATCGAAGTCAATGGCCGCGACCGGGTCGGCCTGCTCTACAGCCTGACGGCTGCCATGACCAAACTCAATCTGCAGATCGCCTCGGCACATATCTCCACCTATGGCGAGCGGGTCGTTGACGTTTTCTATGTCAAGGATCTGTTCGGCCTGAAGATCGAGAATGACCGCAAGAAGCGGGATATTCGCGCCGCCCTGACCAGTGCTCTGACCGAGAAGAGCGATCGGCCGGAGCGGGGCGCCGACCAGAGCGGGTCCAACAAGCCCGATCTGAAACTGGGCGCGGCGGAATGAGTCGGTGAGTCTCGGGAAAGCCATTTTCACCATCGGCGGCTGGACCTTGCTGTCGCGCGTCGCCGGCTTGGCGCGCGAGATGCTGGTCGCCGATTATCTCGGTGCCGGAATGATCTCTGACGCCTTCATGGTCGCCTTCCGCTTCCCCAATCTGTTTCGATCCCTGTTCGCCGAAGGCGCCTTCAATGCCGCTTTTGTCCCTTTGTTTGACGCCAAACTGGCGAGCGGCGGGCGTGCGGCCGCGAAGAGTTTCGCCGAGCAGGCCTATGCGGTCCTGGCGGTCATGCTGCTTACAGTCGTGGTCGTGATGGAATTGGCCATGCCCTGGGCGATCTATGGCCTGGCGCCGGGTTTCGATGATATTCCCGGCAAAATAGAGCTCGCGGCGGAATTGTCGCGCATCACCTTTCCCTATCTTCTGTTCATTTCACTGGTGTCGCTGCAATCGGGGGTACTGAACGCTCTGGGACGCTTCGCGGCTGCCGCCGGCACGCCGGTTCTGCTCAGCCTGACCTCGATGGTTCTGCTGGTCGCACTGGCGCCGATCAGCCCGACCGTCGCTCATGCCGCTGCCTGGGGCGTGTTCGCCTCGGGCGTGACCCAATTCCTCTGGCTGCTCTTTTCCATGCGCCGCGCCGGCATGAGCCTGGCGCCTGTCCGGCCGCGTCTGACCGGCGACGTCAAGCAGCTGTTGCGCAAGATCGTGCCGGGCGCCCTCGGCGCCGGGGTCTACCAGCTCAATCTGGTGATCAATACGGTGATCGCCTCAAGCGTCGCCAATGGCGCGGTGAGTTATATCAATTATGCCGACCGGCTCAATCAATTGCCGCTTGGCGTCGTCGGCATCGCGATTGGCACGGCGCTTTTGCCGACCCTGACCCGGCAATTGCGCGCCGGTGATCTGGCAGCGGCCAGCCAATCCCAGAATCGCGCCATGGAATTCGGATTGTTCCTTGCCTTGCCGGCCGCTTTCGCTTTTGCCGTGCTCGGTCATCCGATTATCGCCGTGCTGTTCGAGCATGGCGCCTTCACGCCGGCCAATACGGATCAGGTGGCGCCAACGCTTGCCGCTTTTGCGCTCGGCCTGCCGGCCTATGTGCTGATCAAGGCGCTGACTCCGAGCTTCTTTGCCCGCCACGATACCAAGACCCCGGTCAAGGTGGCGATGATCGCGGTGCTGATCAATATTCTGCTCAATCTCGTGCTGATGATGCCCCTGAAGCAAGTCGGCATGGCGCTGGCGACCGCCATCGCCGCCTGGGTCAATCTGGCGCTGCTGGGGTGGCATCTGCGTCGTCTGGGACATTTCTCGATCGATGCGCGGCTGAAAAGCCGGGCCTGGCGGATCCTGCTGGCCTGTTTGGCGATGAGCGCCGTGCTATGGCAAGCCCAGGGTCTTCTGCAGCCGCTGTGGCAGCAATGGCGCCTGGTCACATTGGTCTTGCTGGTGGGGCTCGGTTTGGTCAGCTATGGCGGCGCCAGCCTGGCGACCCGCGCCATGACGATTGCCGATCTTAAGATGATGGTGCGGCGTAATCCCAATTGACCCTTGCACCGTCCTGAGTTACCCCGGGCGGGATAGTATCGAGGATTTCATGCAGCGTATTTTTTCGGGCGTGCAGCCGACCGGCAATCTCCATCTGGGCAATTATCTCGGCGCGGTGCGTAATTGGGTGCGGTTGCAATCCGACTTTGAATGTCTGTTCTGCATTGTCGATCTGCACGCCATCACCGTCTGGCAGGAGCCAGCGGCGCTCAGGGCGCACACCCGTGAAGTCGCCGCGGCGATGTTGGCGTCCGGCATTGAACCGTCCCGCAATATCCTGTTCGCACAGAGCCAAAATCCCAATCATGCCGAGCTGGCCTGGATCTTCAATTGCGTTGCCCGGATCGGTTGGCTGAACCGCATGACCCAGTTCAAGGAAAAGGCCGGCAAGGACCGGGAAAACGCCTCGGTCGGGCTTTATGCCTATCCCAATCTGATGAGCGCCGACATTCTGGCCTACAAGGCCACCCATGTGCCGGTCGGCGAGGATCAGAAGCAGCATCTCGAATTGGCGCGGGACATCGCGCAGAAATTCAACAAGGACTTTGATGTCGATTTCTTTCCGCAGCCCGAGCCATTAATTTTTGGCTCCGCCACCCGGGTGATGTCGCTCCGCGATGGCAGCAAGAAGATGAGTAAATCGGACGAGTCCGATTATTCCCGCATCACCATGACCGACGATGCGGACGCCATCGCCCTCAAATTGCGCAAGGCCAAGACCGATCCCGAACCGCTGCCCGACAGCGAGGAAGGATTGGCGGGTCGTCCCGAAGCGGCCAATCTGCTGGGAATCTGGGCGGCGCTCTCCGATCAGACGCGCGAACAGGCGATCGCCCGCTTCGCCGGCCAGACCTTTTCCACCTTCAAGCAGGACCTCACCGATCTCGCGGTGTCGGTGCTGTCGCCGATCACCGGTGAGATGAACCGCCATCTCAAGGATCCGGCCGAGATCGACCGCTTGCTTGCCCAAGGAGCAGAGCGGGCGCGCGCCCTGTCGGAGCCGATCATTAGGGATGTGAAAGACATCGTCGGTTTTCTGCGGAGCTGATCATGACAAGTGGGCGAGTTACGGTTTTACTGTTGCTTGCCCTGATGTCAGTGCGGCCGGCGGCCGCTCGCGAGCCGGCCCGAGATCCGTTGGTGGTTGATCTATCGAGCCATGTGGTGGCGATCACCTCGGGTTTTTCAGGCGCCAATCTGCTGCTGTTCGGTGTCGTCGACGGCGATGGCGATGTGGTGGTGGTTGTACGGGGCCCCAATCAGAATGAATTGATCCGCCGCCGCGACCGGATTTTGGGGATCTGGGTCAACCGGTATTCGGCCACCATCCGCGATGCGCCGGTTTTCTACCAGGCGGCCTCGACCCGACCCCTCGATCAGATCGCCGCCGGCGGTATGCTTGATCGGCACCGGCTCGGCATCGATCATCTCGGGCTCACCGTCAGCCGCCAGGATGACTTTGAGACCGACGAGGATTATCTCCAGGCGCTCTTGCGGATCAAACGGCGTCTCGGACTTTACGGCGAACAGGCCGGCAAGATTAATGTGCTGGCCGGCCGTCTGTTCCGCACCGACATGAGCTTCCCCGCCAATGTGCCGACCGGCATCTATACCGCCGAGGTCTATCTGGTCAAAAACGGCGAGATCGTCAGCGCTCAGACCACGCCATTGATCATCTCGAAGACCGGAATTGGCGCCGAAATCTTTGACATGGCTGTCCGCCACGCGGCACTCTACGGCCTTGGTGCGGTCATTCTGGCGATGGCGGCGGGCTGGCTCGCCGCGACCGCGCTCAGACAAAGATAATCTTGGGAGGAACCATGGCGGCGGAGTCGGACCAGCGCAGCCAAGGCGAGCGGACCTTTCTGGTGGTCGTCGACGATAGTGACGAGATGCGCGCCGCACTCCGGTACGCCTGCCGTCGCGCCCTGCATACGGGGGGAAGGGTGGCCTTGCTGCGGGTGATTGCGCCCGGCGAGTTCCAGCATTTCGCCGCGATCGGCCAATTGATGCGCGCCGAGGCCTATGCCGAGGCGGAAGCCCTGCTGCAACGCCTGGCTGCTCAATTGCGGCAGATTTCCGGCGAATTGCCGATCACCTATGTAAGAGAGGGCGACCCGCGCGACGCGCTGCTGGCCTTGATCGACGAGGAACCGACCATCTCGATTCTGGTACTCGCCGCCGGCACCGGGTCGGAGGGGCCGGGACCGCTGATTTCCGCCCTGACCGGTCGTGCCATCAATCGCCTGCGCATCCCGCTGACCATCGTTCCCGGCAGTTTGACCGATCGGGTAATCGATAGTTTGACGTGATCATGGCCCACAGGCGCCGGGCGCGCACTCCGTGGATGTTATAGATGTTAACGATTCAATAATTTTCTTTGGTTCGTTGGTGGGCTTGGATATGGTCGCAGTGGGATTTGGGGCAGTGTGACCTTGCAAGAATATTTTGACGATCCATCGCTGATTTTTTCTGTGGCGACCGCTGTGGCGCTCTGTCTTTTGGCAGGGTGGTGCTGGCGGTTGGCGGAATTTGCCGGGCGGGGGGCGTTTGTTGGAATTTTGCTGTCGGCGGCGCTGTGGTCGTTGGGCGCCGCGGCAGGAAACGATAAGCTGATTGGCGCACTTACTTGGGTGCCGATCCTTTGCGCGCCAGCCTTCTGGTTCAGCTTCGCTTGGAACTACGTCAAGGGCGAGGCCCGGCCAGTGCCGCGCGCCTGGTTGGCGCCACATGGCGTCATGCTGATCGTGACCGTCGGGCTTGCTCTGACCGATCGTCGGCATCACCTGCTGCATCAGGTCTCAGGTGCGGGCCATGGCGCGTGGTTCTTCATCGTCGCGACCTATATCTATCTTCTGATGCTGCTCAGCGTCGCCGTGATGTTCGACGCGATCCAGCGCTCCAAGGGGATTTACCGCCGGCAATATATCGCGATCACCCTGGCCATGGCGCTGCCCTGGCTGGCCAATCTCGTTGGTTTCAGTGGGATTCTCCGCCCGATTCTCCGTGATCCGACCCCGTTCGGCTTTCTTCTCATGGGGATCGTCATTCTGCGTTTGATCGCCGACCGGCAATTGGTCAATCTCCTGCCCATCGCCCGTTCGATCCTGGTCGACGCGATCCCCGATCCGGTCGTGGTGCTGGATCGCGCGCGGATCATCGTCGATGCCAATGCCGCTGCCTTCGCCTTGATCGGCGTCGCCCAGACACTGATCGGCCTGCGTTTGCGCGATGTGAGCCTGCTATCGCCGGTCGCCGACGGACTCGAAAGTGGCGAGGGGCCGCCGGGCGACCTCAGTGTCGGCATGCCGGAGCGACATTTCGAAGTGACTTTGTTGCCGCTCGACCATGGCGGCCGTCAGGTCGGCAGTCTGCTGCTGCTGCGCGATATTACCCGGCGCGCCCGGCTGGAATCCCGCCTGCGCGAGCAGGCGACACGGGATTCCCTGACCGGTCTGCATAATCGGCGACTGCTGGAGGAAATCGGCGCCCGCCTGATCGCGGAGGCCCGCGGGAAGGATCAGTGTCTGGCGGTGATCATGCTGGATCTCGACCATTTCAAGCGTCTCAATGACGACTACGGCCATCGCGCGGGCGATCAGGTGTTGCGGGCCATCGGCGTATTCCTGCTCGAACGGATCCGGCAAACCGATTTCGTATTTCGTACGGGTGGCGAGGAAATACTGATTCTTCTGCCCGGCGTGATGGATGCGCAAGCTCTGGAACGGATCGATGGATGGCGCCGGGAGTTCGCCGCACTCGAGATCCATATCGGTTCCGAGGGCAGGGTACAGATCAGTTTTTCCGCCGGCATCGCGCTCTATCCGCATCACGGCGAGGATCTCGATCAAGTGCTTCAGCATGCCGACAAAGCCCTGTATCGGGCCAAAAATCAAGGACGTAACCGCTCCTGTCTGTGGCACGAGCCCGGCATCTCAGGCTTGACGCGGCCTGAAACGCGGCCCATTTAAGGCGGATCGCAGTCCATCGTCCGTCAGCATCGAGGCAGAAATGTTCATTCAGACCGAATCGACCCCCAACCCCAACACCATGAAGTTTCTGCCGGGCGAGACGGTGGCCAAAGGGATGGCTGCGGACTATTCAAGTCAGGCCGACGCGGCCGGCGCGCCGCTGGCTGCGGCTTTGTTCGAGGTCGAGGGCGTGACCCGGGTATTTTTCGGCTCCGACTTCGTTTCTCTGACCAAAACCGCCGACGCCGAATGGTCGGTGGTCAAGCCGATGGCGCTGGCGGCGATCATGGATTATTACAGCTCAGGCGCCCATATGGCGACCGAAGCCGCCTCGGTTTCAGGCCATTCGGATCATGACGATGACGAAAATGCGGAATTGATCGTTCAGATCAAGGAACTGCTCGATACCAGGATCCGACCGTCGGTTGCCAATGACGGCGGCGACATTGTTTTTCGGCGTTTCGACCAGGGTATCGTCTATCTGCATATGCAGGGCGCCTGCTCCGGATGCCCGAGCTCGACCGCGACCTTGAAACATGGAATCGAGAATCTTCTGCGCTATTATGTGCCCGAAGTGCAGTCGGTCGAAGCGGTCGATTGAGACTATTTTTAGTTATATCTCATGTACTTGCAAGGGGTCGCAGGAAAAACCTGTTGTGCCGCGTGAAAGGCTTTGAGTAGGGTGAGACCAAGAAGCCTCCAAACCAAGGGGCCCACACCCGAGAAATTTTTAGGATCGAAGACCACAATGCAACATCGACGACGTACCTCGCCGCAGGACGAGGGCTTGCTCATTTTGCTGGGGATCTTCGTGCTAGCCCTGTTCCTCGTGGTTGGCGGCGTCCTCACGCCGGCCAGCTTGGCACGGGGGCCGATGCCGGTCACGGTCGCCAATGGCGCGGTGCCACCGGCAGTGATCCCGATCAAAAGCGCCGAGACCAAGGACGCTCAGTTGATGTTGGCCGCCCTCGATCGGATTGGCTTCGATCTCGACGCCGTCGCCAAGGGGTACATTTCGGTTCCCCGTCTGCTGATTGCGAGCCTGCCTCCCGATCTTGACCGTCTCGACGCCATGGATGCGCGGAAGACGCTCTTTCTCCGGTTGATGCTGCCGGTCATTTTGGCGGTTAATGAGCAGATCGGCGCGGATCGCCAGCATTTACTGCAGATTAAAACGCAATTGGTCGCCGGCGTGCGACTGAGTGCCGATGATGTGCAATGGGTGTTGTCGCTCGCCGATATTTACGATCAGCCGGATGCCGATGTCGATGCGCTGCTCCGCAAGGTCGACGTAATTCCGCCCTCGGTGGCTTTGGCGCAAGCCATCGTCGAAAGCGGCTGGGGCACGTCGCGGATCGCCCGGCATCAGAACTCTCTGTTCGGGCAATTCGGCCAGGCGGCCTCGGGGGACTGGGACTATAAGAGCTTCGTCAGCCTCAATGACGCCGTGGCATCCTATATGCGCAATCTCAATACGCATCGCGCCTATCGCGAATTCCGCCAAAGCCGCGCCAAGATGCGCCAGTCGGTCGGTGAGATCGACGGCTGGGAGTTGGCCACCGCCCTTCGTAGCTATTCGGAACGCGGCGACGATTATGTCCGCGATATCCATAGCATCATGCGCGACAATAGCCTCGAGTCCTTCGACTTCGCCCGTCTGAACACCCGTCGCACCGCCGCGGTGGTGGCAAGCAACTAGAGGGCATCAGGCTCTAGCCCTGGACGCCGGTTTTAATCATGCTGACCGGCAGAGCGCTGTCGCTGATCAGCGGATAGCGGCTCCGCGCGTTGAACAACTGATAATGCCACCATTCATTGCCGTAGAAATCCCATCCGGCCGAGCTCATCAGCCCGAGCAGCAGGTGGCGATTGCGTTGCGCCGTCGCGCTGACATCACAATTGCCGTGATAGGAGAGCGGCGTGAAGGCATCGAAAGCGGTGCCCATATCGAGATCGGCGCCATCCGCACCGATCAGGGTCAGATCGATGGCGACGCCGCGCGAATGGGCCGAGCCGCGCGCCGGGTCGGCGAGGAAATCCGGGTCGGGCGTATGCGCCCATAATTTCCGTTGCGCTTCTTGCGGCCGAAACGCGTCGAAGACGCGAAAGCGCAGGCCGAGGGCGGCAGCCATGCGGATCGACTTGGTCAGGCAGGCTGCGGCATCCTCATGCAGCCAGCAATCCGCGCGGCTATAGACCGGGTGGCCGGTGAAATTATCGCTGGTGGCATAACGGAGATCGATTTCGACATCAAACTGCGGGGTGGTGACCGGAACCATCGTCATTGGGATTATCTCGATGAGTGACAAAGTGCTGATCTCAGTATAGACCGCGCTCTATGATAAAAAAGTCTTTGACCGTGCTGGCAATCGATTCCTCGACCAGCGTCTGTTCCGTCGCGGTGGCGCGCCAGGATGTCATGCTCGCCGATGTGATGATGTCTGATCGGGGTCAGGCCGAGGCGCTGGTGCCGGCGATTGCCGCCGCCCTCGAACAATCCGATCGGGGCTGGTCGGATATCGATCTGATTGCGGTGACGGTCGGGCCGGGCAGCTTCACTGGCCTGCGGATTGGCCTCGCCGCCGCCCGCGGCCTGGCGCTTGTTCATGGAACGCCGATCCTGGGCATGACAACCGCGGACCTTCTCGCCGAAGATGTTGAACTGGCCCAAATTGACGGAAGGACCTTGCTAGTGGCCATCGACAGCCGACGCGAGGATCTTTTTTTGCAGGCCTTCTCAGCCGATCGGCAGCCCCTCGGGGAGATTAGGGCCCTGACCGTCGAGGCGGGACTTGGTCGGCTGCCCGGTCCACTTCTGGTGGTGGGGGACGCTGCGCAGCGATTCAGCGGCCTGCGTGACAATATCGAAATAGCCTTCAGCCGGCCCCGCGCCGCATTGCTGGCGCTGTTGGCGGAGGGCCGCTATCAGGGCGGTCGGGCGCTGCCGGCCCAGCCGCTCTATCTTCGCCCCCCCGATGTCACCGTCTTGATGCGGCAATGACGGCCCTCCGCAAGCTCTGCGAAACCGATGCCGCGCTGATATCCGGCATGCATCGCATCTGTTTCAAGGAAAACTGGAACGAGAGCGCCATGTCCACCCTCTTGGGCCTGCCGGGGGTCTATGGTTTTCTCTCGGCGACAGCGCCACCCGATGAGGTTCCGCAGGGCTTTGTCATGGCGCGTGTCGCCGCGGACGAGGCCGAAATTCTTACTCTGCTGGTCCTGCCGCCCTTTCGCGGTTCCGGTGTGGGGCGATCCCTGCTGGCGGCGGCCGCCGCCGACGCCGTCGGGCAAGAGGCCAGCAAGTTATTTCTTGAGGTTGCGGCTAACAATACCTCGGCTATTGCCCTCTATACTGCGGTTGGTTTTATCCAGCAAGGGCGCCGACCGCGTTATTATAAGAGCGGTGTTGACGCATTGCTTATGTCATTGGCTCTGCGCGGCGACTTTCTGGATCAATAAACGATGTATCTTTTCGCCGTTCTCGACTCCCTCATGTGTAACAGACAGTAACAGATGACCAAGTTCTGTTACGGAGCGTGGCAGATTATTCAAAGGTTCTGTGCCGCTAAGTCTAACCTCGAGACGGTCTCCATGGCCAATTTTCTCTATCATCAACTTTGTCTTGACGAAGGTGATCGGGCAAAAATCACTTGTGATATCGATAAAATAGTCCGTCATCTTGATGCTCGACCTCTGCTAATTTGTGGCGAATTATTTTTCGATATTGCGATCAAAGGGGAAACAAACTATAAAAGCGGCTTGTTGTATCGAGTGAGGGTTATCCTTCTATGACAGACCAATTGAATCAAAATGATCTTTTGGCGCTTACCACGGAAATCGTGGCTGCCCATGTCGCCAACAACAGCACTGCAGTTAGCGACCTGCCGCAGCTCATTCAAGAGGTTTACAGGACGCTGGCTTCGGTCGGCACTGTTCCTGTTGCGTTAGAGCGCCCGCAGCCAGCCGTACCCGTCAAGAAATCGGTGACGCCCGACTATATTATCTGTCTCGAAGACGGCAAGAAGCTGAAAATGCTGAAGCGTCATCTCAAAACGGCCTATAATATGACTCCTGAAGACTATCGCGAGCGTTGGGGCCTGCCGGCAGACTATCCGATGGTCGCCCCGAACTATGCGCAGCATCGGTCGTCCCTGGCCAAGAAGATCGGCCTTGGCACCAAGCCGCGTAAAAGGCGTCGCGTCGCTCTCTGACGCTGTCACCCCGCCTCTGCTCCAGGTCTGGCACCTCCCCGCGTCGGCATGAAATCTTGCCGATCGCGGAGCCTGTTTTAGTCGCTCGGCAGCGCGGCCGACAGATGTCTCATGCCGGTTTGTGATTGCAACCGACCCAAAAATTCAGTTACAAACCGCGCATGGCTTCGCGTATAGAACAGCGGTGCATCGATAAGGGCATGAAGATGACCGAGCAACGTCGGGTCATTGCCCGGGTGTTGTCCGAGTCGGTTGATCACCCCGACGTCGAGGAGTTACACCGGCGCTCCGTCGCCATCGATTGCAATATCAGTATCGCGACGATCTACCGCACGGTCCGGCTTTTTGAGGAAGCGAATATCCTTGAGCGCCATGACTTTGGCGATGGACGCTCGCGCTATGAGGAGGTGGCGGACGCCCATCACGACCACCTCATCGATATGCAGAGCGGTCGAGTCATCGAATTCCAAAATGCCGAAATCGAGAAGTTGCAGCGCGAAGTTGCCCGCGCCTTCGGTTATAATCTGATCGGGCACCGACTGGAACTTTATGCGGTACCGATTGCCGCCGGGGTTCCTGTCCCGGTGGACAAGCAACCCGGCGACGAGACCGGCGAAGGCCAAGATGAATGCTTCGGCGAGGATAAGCGCTGATCCGGCTGCACTCTGACGGGAAGAAACGAGATGAACACGGGAGTAGGCGAAATCGAGGGCGCCTCAGCTACTTGGCTGGAGGTCCGATTGGCCGGCAGCAGAGCCGAAATCGAGGCGGCGCAGCGTCTGCGCTATCGCGTCTTTTATGACGAAATGGGCGCCCAGCCGACTCCGGAGATGGCGGCCGAGGGCCGTGATTTTGACGATTTCGATGAGCATTGCGATCATCTGCTGGTGATCAACAACCGCTCGACCCATGATTTTGGCGTGATCGGCACCTACCGCCTGCATCGCCAGGAAACCTCCAAGCTCAAGAGCTTCTACAGTTCGGCGGAATATGACACCAGCAAGATCGAGGCCTTCCAGGGCAGCGTGCTGGAACTCGGCCGCTCCTGCGTCGATGCCGAATGGCGCACGAAAATGACCATGCAATTGCTGTGGCGCGGCATCGCCGGCTATGTCTTCGCCCACAAAATCGATTTGCTGTTCGGCTGCGCCAGCCTGCCGGGGACCGATCCCACCGCGCTGGCGCTGCCGCTTTCCTATCTTTACCACAATCATCTGGCGCCGGCGGCGATTCGGCCGCGCGCGCTCCGTGAACGCTATGCCGAGATGAACCTGCTGCCGGCCGACCAGATCGATGCGCGCCGCGCGCTGGTGGCTTTGCCGCCCTTGATCAAGGGATATCTTCGCCTGGGAGGATTCGTCGGTGACGGCGCCGTGATCGACCCGCAATTCAACACCACCGACGTCTGCGTCATCGTCCAGACTGACCTCATCACGGATAAATATTTCCGCCATTACGACCGCACCGCTCAGCGTAATTTCTGACGGGCCGGCCGGTGTGGATGAAGATTTGGCGGATGAGGGTCTGACAGCGTGAATCAAGTCCATAATCGGCTCACCGCGGCCCTGCGTCTGTTCGGCCTGATCCTGTGGTTCCTGATTCTGTCGCCGGTCCTGATCACCTTTAGGCTCCTGCGTCTGCAGCGCGCCGTAATGCGCACCAGCAGGCTGATCTATCTTGGCGTTGCCAAGATCATTGGCTTAAGCATCGAGGTCTATGGAACGCCCTGCCTCGATCATCCGGTTCTCTATGTCGCCAATCACAGTTCCTATCTCGATATCGTCGTGCTGGGCGCCCGGCTTGACGCCTTTTTCGTTGCCAAGAACGAGGTGAAATCCTGGCCTGTGCTCGGGCCCCTGGCTTCGGTGGCGGGCACGGTCTTTATTGAACGCCGCGCGCGACACAGCAAGACCCAGAGCGATCAAATGAGCGATCGCCTCAAGCTGCCGCATAATTCCCTGATTCTTTTTCCGGAGGGGACAAGCAGCAATGGTCAGGGCGTACTGCCCTTCAAGAGCTCGTTATTCTCGGTGGCCGAGAGCATTGGCCGGGCTTTGCCGGTTCAACCCATTTCGCTTGCCTATACCATGCTCGACGGGATGCCTTTGGGGCGTGGCTGGCGTTCTTTTTTCACCTGGTACGGCGATATGGAGCTGGCACCTCATCTGTGGATGGCGTTAGGCTTGGGGCGTCCGACCGTGACGGTGATGTTCCATCCGCCGGTGACCCTGCAGCCGGGCATGTCCCGCAAAAAGCTGGCGGGACTTTGCGAACAGCAGGTCAGGAGCGGCGTGGTCGCTGCCAATCGCGGACGCGCCGCCGATTATGGCGCAGCCTTAACTTGACATTGGGGTACCCGATGTTAGGTAAGTCGGAATTATAAATTGTAAGGTCATTTTTTTGGCGAAGAAGCTTTTCATCCGCACTTATGGCTGTCAGATGAATGTCTATGACTCAAGCCGCATGGCCGACGTTCTGGCGCCTCTCGGCTATGAGCCGGCGGATCGGCCCGATGATGCCGACATGGTCATCGTCAATACCTGCCATATCCGCGAGAACGCCTCGGAAAAAACCTTCCATGAGTTGGGCCGGCTACGCCAGATCAAGCAGGATCGCGCCGACCGTGGAGAGGAGACTCTGCTTGCCGTCGCCGGTTGCGTCGCCCAGGCTTCGGGCGAGGAGATCATTACCCGCGCGCCCTATGTCGATATCGTTCTGGGGCCGCAGACCTATCACCGACTGCCCGAAATGGTCGCCCGCGCCAGCCGGGCCGGCGGCGCCGTGCTGGAAACCGACTTCCCGGTCGAAGCAAAATTCGACCATTTGCCGGCGCCACGCGCCGATGGGCTGACCGCCTTTCTCTCGGTGCAGGAAGGGTGCGACAAATTCTGCACCTTCTGCGTCGTGCCCTACACGAGGGGTGCCGAATATTCCCGCCCCGCCGCCGCCATCCTCGCGGAGGCTGAAGGTCTGGTCGCGAACGGTGTCCAGGAGATCACCCTCCTTGGTCAGAATGTGAATGGCTATCATGGGAAGGCAGGGACTGGCAGCCTCGGACTGGGCGGGCTGATCCGGCAGCTGGCGGGGATTAACGGTCTTGAAAGGCTGCGTTACACCACCTCCCATCCGCGCGACATGGATGACGATCTGATCGCCGCCCATCGCGATATCGGTAAATTGATGCCCTTTCTGCATTTGCCGGTACAGTCGGGTTCGGACCGGATTCTGGCTGCCATGAATCGCCAGCACAAAGCCTTGGATTATCTGCGGATCATCGAGAGACTGCGCACGGCCCGCCCCGATATTGCGCTGTCCTCGGATTTTATCGTCGGCTTCCCCGGTGAAAGCGATGCCGACTTTGCGGCGACCCTGGCCTTGATCGAGGCAGTCGGCTATGCCCAGTCTTATTCCTTCAAATATAGTCCGCGCCCCGGAACGCCAGCCGCCTTGATGGAGGGGCAGGTTCCCGAGGCGGTCAAGGAAGAGCGCCTGGCGGCCCTGCAGTCCTTGTTGCAAATCCAATCGACCCGCTTCAATCGCGGCTGCGTCGGCCATGAATTCAATGTTGTGCTTGAGCGTCCGGGCCGCCATCCCGGCCAATTGATCGGCCGTAGCCCCTTTATGCAATCGGTTTTTGTCGCCGCCCCCTTATCGTTGCTGGGCAGCCTGCAGCGGGTGACGGTCGAGGTAGCGCTCACCAATTCTCTCGGCGCGGTGCTGTCCGACCCGGAACGGGCCTGCGCTTGACCTCGCCCGTGTCGCCTCCGTATCAAACCGTGCGTGATTTTCACGACAATAGTCTGCTCCACATGCTGTTCGGACCGGCCGATGCCCACCTCCAGCATATCGAGCGACTGCTGGGGGTCAAACTGGCGTCGCGCGGCAATCAGGTAATGGCCGCCGGCGAGCCCGGACCGGTGGCGACCGCGCTCGCGACCCTCGATAGTCTTTATAGCCGGCTGCAACAGGGGCTCACCGTAGGTCACGCCGATATCGATGCCGCCCTGCGCTTCGAGCAGGACGAAGACGGCGTTGGACCGGGGCCGGTGATCGTCACGCGCAAACGTCACGTCCAGGCCCGCACCCCGACCCAGGCCGCCTATATCAAGGCGATGGACCGTTTTGAGCTGGTCTTCGGCCTCGGACCGGCGGGAACCGGCAAGACCTATCTCGCTGTCGCCCAGGCGGTATCGATGATGCTGAAAGGCGAGGTCGATCGCATCATCCTGTCGCGTCCCGCGGTCGAGGCCGGCGAAAGGCTTGGATTTCTGCCGGGTGATCTAAAAGACAAGGTCGATCCCTATCTGCGCCCGCTCTATGACGCCCTTTACGACATGCTGCCCGGTGATCAGGTCGTCAAGAAACTGGCCAATGGCGATATCGAGGTGGCGCCGCTCGCCTTCATGCGGGGCCGTACCCTCGCCAACGCTTTTGTCATTCTCGACGAGGCGCAGAACACCACGCCGATGCAGATGAAAATGTTTCTGACCCGGCTCGGCGAACATTCGCGCATGGTCATCACCGGCGATCTGTCGCAGATCGATCTGCCCGGCGGCAGCCCGTCGGGACTGAAGGAGGCGCTCGGCGTGCTGGAGGGAGTTGACCAGATCGGCCGCATCCAGTTCACCGACCGCGACGTGGTGCGCCATGCCCTGGTCGCGCGCATCGTGCGGGCTTATGACGCCCATGATCGCAGGGATCAGCGTTGAACCAGGATCCCGTCATCTTGGTCGACTGTCCCTATGCCGGTTGGCATGATCATTTTCAGGCCGTCGAGGATCTTTGTCAGAGCGTCGCCAGGATCACTTTGGCTGCCGCGGCGTCGGGTCTCGATCTCCCGATCGAGCGCCTGGAGGTCAGTCTGGTTCTGGACGACGATCAGGCGGTGCGGATCCTCAATCGCGACTATCGCGGACTGGACAAGCCGACCAATGTGCTCTCTTTCGCTGCGCTCGATGAAGACAGTCCGATCCCGGAAGACGGCCCGGTTCTGCTCGGCGATGTGATCATCGCTTTTCAGACCTGCATGGCGGAGGCCGAGGCTGACCATAAAAAGCCTGGTCATCATCTGTCGCACTTGGTGGTACATGGCGTGCTGCATCTGCTAGGCTATGATCACGAAGCCGAAGACGAGGCGGAGCAGATGGAGTCACTGGAGCGGTCGATCCTGGGAGCCATGGGCATTCCGGATCCTTATCGGGATGACCCGATATGACCGAAGGTGGAATAGGACGCTTGCCCCGCGACGGTGGGGCGGATGAGGAAGGCCTCAGCTTTGGGCTCCGCGGCTGGTGGCGGGGCTTGCGCCGGGGCAAGGCGGCCGATTCGGTGCGCGAGACCCTGGAGGATCTCATCGAACAGCGCGACGAGGCGTCGCAGCCGATCGATGATCACGAACGCACGCTGCTGAGCAATATCCTTCGTCTGCGCGGCCAGACCGCCTATGACGTGATGGTGCCGCGCGCCGACATCAATGCCATCGAGGTGAAGGCCAATCTGCCAGAAATCATCAAGCTGGTGCAGGATACCGGCCATTCCCGTTATCCGGTCTTTCGCGAAAGCCTGGATGACGCCATCGGACTGGTCCACATCAAGGACGTGCTCCTGCTGCAGGCCAGCGGCAAGGCCTTCTCGCTGCAGCGCATCATGCGGCGTGTGCTCTATGTCTCGCCCTCAATCCGGGTTCTCGACCTGTTGCTGGAGATGCGCCTTAAACGGACCCATATGGCGCTGGTGGTCGATGAATATGGCGGTGTCGACGGTCTGGTCACCATCGAAAATCTGGTCGAACAGATCACCGGCGAGATCGAGGACGAACATGACCGCGCCGTCGAACCGGATTTCATCGAATATCCCGATGGCGTGATCGAGGCCGACGCCCGCATGCCGCTGACCGAATTGGAGGCGCGCGTCGGGCCGCTGCTCGACGAGGAAGACCGCGAGGATATCGACACGCTGGGCGGCCTTGTCTTCTACCTGGCCGGCCGAGTGCCGTCGCGCGGCGAGCTGATCAGCCATCCCTCCGGGCTTGAATTCGAGGTGGTGGAGGCCGATCCTCGGCGGATCAAACGTCTGCGGCTCCGGAATGTGACCCAACTGCTGGACCCTGGCCAATGAACCTTAAGAATTGGCGGCCGGCTGGCGGGCTGGTCCTGGCGGGCGCCGTCTCGGCCGCGGCTCTGCCGCCAGTCAACCTGGTGCCTCTGCTGTGGTTGACGCTGCCCTGGCTGCTCCATGCGATCGATCGTCGGCCCGGCCCGCGCGGCGCCTTTGTTGCCGGCTGGTTGTTCGGGCTGGGCTATTTCGCCGCCGGACTCTATTGGATCAGCCATGCGTTGCTGGTCGATGCGGCCCGCTTCGGCTGGATGATTCCTTTCGCGCTGCTCGGCATCGGCGCAGTACTCGGTGTTTATATCGGCGGCGCGGCCGCGGTCAGTCGCTTCGTCCGCCCCGGCTGGCCGCGCCTGTTGCTATTCGCGGCGGCGTGGGGCGGCGCTGAGTGGCTGCGCGATCATCTGCTGACGGGGTTTCCATGGAACCCGATCGCGTCGGTCTGGAGCGGCACGATTGTCCTTCTGCAGAGCGTCGCGCTGATCGGCAGTTTCGGCCTTGGCGTGCTCACCATCCTGGCTGCCGGCGCGCCGGTGCTGTTCTGGCGGTCACGCCGTCAGGGCGTGATCGCGAGCCTGCTGGGGCTGGCCCTGATTTTAGGTCTCGCCTGGTGGGGAGAGGCGCGCATACCGGCGGGCGCCATGCCGACCCAACCTGGCGTTATGCTGCGACTGGTCCAGGCCAATATCGCCCAGACCCTGAAATGGCGCCCCGAAATGCGGCAAGAGAATCTCGATCGTCATCTGGCGCTGAGCCGCCTTCCTGCCGCAGCACCGCTGACCGCCATTATCTGGCCCGAAACGGCGGCGCCCGCCTTCCTTGAGCAGGATGTCGCTGCGCGCCGGGCGGTTGCCGCCGCGGCTCCGCCCGGCGGACTGATCCTGGTCGGCACAGTACGCGGCGAAGTGCGGGGGCGCGAACTCGAGCAGATCTGGGACAGTATTGAGGCGTTCGATCACCAGGGAGATCTGCTCGGCCGTTACGACAAGGCGCATCTGGTGCCGTTCGGCGAATATGTTCCGCTACCCGATTGGCTGGGCGTGCAGAAATTGACCGCGCTGGATATGGAAACCTCGGCCGGTCCGGGCCCGATCACCCTGACCCTGCCGGGCCTGCCGCCGGTCGGGCCGCAGATCTGCTATGAAGCGATCTTCCCGGCGGCCATCGTTGATCCGGCGCATCGGCCAGCCTGGATGCTGAACGCGACCAATGACGGGTGGTTCGGGATCAGCAGCGGACCCTACCAGCATTTCGCCGCCGCCCGCATGCGTTCCATCGAAGAAGGGCTGCCGCTGGTCCGCGCCGCCTACACCGGCATATCAGGGGTGATCGATCCTTATGGAAGGGTCATCGCCAAAATCGGTCTGGGGCAGGAGGGTATCCTCGACAGCCCCTTGCCTGAACCAATCGGTGAAACTTTGTTTGCTCGCTGGCGGCATCGGATTTTGGCGATTTTGCTTTTAATTACAGCGCTCCCGGCACTGGTCGACAAGGGGGTCCGGTCCCAGCAGTTGTGGTATCGGCCGAAAAAGACACCAAGAATTATTGACGCGACGCCCTCGAGCATGCGAAATGTCAGGGAAATCGGTCAAGATTGAATTGTTCTATAATTTGGTCCTGACTACGGGTCTCTGATAGCGTGAGTAAATTTTATGGCTGGTGTTGCCAACAAAGTCGCCGTCGTCAAGTCGCTCTCCCCGGTCCGCCGCGGCGGCCGAGGACGTACCCCGTCTGGTAAGCCCAATCCGATCGACGCCCATGTCGGCGCGCGTGTCCGGCTGCGCCGGACCCTGCTCGGGATGAGCCAGGAAAAGCTCGGTGAAGCGATCGGTCTGACCTTCCAGCAAGTGCAGAAATATGAACGCGGCGCCAACCGGATCGGAGCGTCGCGGCTGTTCGATCTGTCTCGCGTGCTGGAAGTTCCGGTGTCCTTCTTCTTCGACGAAATGCCCGACAATGCGGCGAGCCAAAGCCCGCGCATGATGATGAATGGCATGGTCGAGGAAATCGCTCTGGAAGCGGAAAATGATCCGATGACCAAGCGCGAGACACTCGAACTGGTGCGCGCTTATTATAAAATTTCCGATCCGACGGTCAGAAAGCGCCTGTTCGAACTGGCCAAGTCCCTGGCGAGCTTCGCTGAAATCGAGCCCTCCCGCTAGAGCCTGATGCTCATAGGTTGAATCGCTTTGCGATTAAATCTATTAGCTGAATCAGTCTCTAATTCAATGGTTTAGAGGGCGATTCAGACTTTAGATTTGCCCCTATTCGGGCCACTCTAAAGTCATCGCGCTCTGCAGGGGAGATCAAATTTGTCCAGGTCGAATTATCTTTTTACCAGTGAGTCCGTCGCCGAAGGGCATCCCGACAAGGTCTGTGACCGCATTTCCGACGCGATCGTCGATGCTTTCCTGACTGCCGATCCCTATGCCCGCGTCGCGGTGGAGACCCTCGCCACCACCAATCGGATCGTGCTGGCCGGCGAAGTCCGCGGACCTGCCTCAGTCACGGCCGACGTGATGGAACAGGCGGCGCGCGCGGCGGTCAAGGATATCGGCTACGATCAGGAAGGCTTCTCCTGGAAGAACGCCTCGGTCGAGGTGCATGTTCATGCTCAGTCGTCCGATATCGCCCAAGGCGTGGATGCCAGCGGCAACAAGGACGAAGGCGCCGGCGACCAGGGGATCATGTTCGGCTATGCCTGCAATGAGACGCCGGCCTTCATGCCGGCGCCGATCTATTACGCCCATGCCATCCTGAAATCCCTCGCCGAGGCGCGCCATTCCGGGGCGGAGCCGCTGCTCGGGCCCGATGCCAAGAGCCAGGTCACTTTGCATTATGTGAATGGCAAGCCGGTAGGTGCAGACTCGGTGGTGGTCTCGACCCAACATGGCGAAAGCCTCGATCAGGACCAGGTGCGCGCCATCGTCGCACCCCATGTGCGGAACGTCCTGCCCGAAGGCTGGATGTGCGAGGACGCCAAATTCTATGTCAATCCGACTGGCCGTTTCGTCATTGGCGGACCGGATGGGGATTGCGGCCTGACCGGGCGCAAGATCATCGTCGATACCTATGGCGGCGCCGCCCCCCATGGCGGTGGAGCCTTCTCCGGCAAGGACCCGACCAAGGTCGACCGTTCGGCGGCCTATGCTTCGCGCTATCTGGCCAAGAACGTGGTCGCCGCCGGTCTGGCCGAGCGCTGCGTAATCCAACTCAGCTATGCGATTGGTGTCGCCAAGCCGCTGTCGGTCTATGTCGATACTTTCGGCACCGGCCATGTCGATGAGGACAAGCTGTCGGACGCCCTGCAGCAGATGCTGGACCTCAGCCCACGCGGCATTCGCACCCATCTCGGCCTCAACCGGCCGATCTATGCCCGCACGGCGGCTTATGGTCATTTCGGCCGGCACCCCGACGCCGATGGCGGCTTCTCCTGGGAGAAACTCGATCTGGTCGACAGCCTGAAGACGGCTTTTGCCTGAGACCGGCTTTGCTTCGCAGCATCCGCGTTTTTTTGGCCGCCGGCGGGGCAAACGCCTTCGCACCACAGCGCAGGGTCTTGTCGAGACGGTACTGCCGTCCCTGGCTTTTTCCTTGCCGCCCGAGGGGCAGAGCCTGGATCCTGAGGCGTTGTTCGAAGGTCGGCCTCAGGAAATCTGGTTGGAGATCGGCTTTGGCGGCGGCGAGCATCTGGCCTGGCAGGCGGCACAAAATCCGCGAACCGGCCTGATCGGCGCCGAAGTTTTCCTGAACGGCATCGCCAGCCTGCTCGGCCATATCGAGGAGCATGGCCTCACAAATATTCGCATTTATGCCGAGGATGTGCGACAGCTTTTGCCGCGTCTGCCCAAGCAAAGCCTGTCCCGGGTCTTTATTCTGTTTCCCGATCCCTGGCCGAAAAGCCGGCATGCCGAGCGTCGTTTCGTGCATGACCGGAATCTTGATCTGCTGGCTCCCTTGATGCCGCCCGGCGCCCATTTGCGGATCGCCACCGATCATGAGGTCTACAAGGACTGGGCGCGGAACGTGATGGCCGGACGTGCCGATTTTCGCGATGTGACCGGGGACGCCAGTCGCAAGCCCGAGGATTGGCCGACCACCCGATATGAAGCGAAAGCCGCCCGCGAGGGCCGTACACCGATTTTTCTCAGTTTCGAGCGGATTTGATCAGACTCTTAAGGTGATAGAGAGTGTCGAGCGCTTCCCGCGGGCTCAACTCGTCGGGATTGAGCTGGCCTAGCTGGATCTCTAGCTCAGTGGGCCCGCGCGGCTGGGCCGGCTTCTGAGCTGCAAAGAGCGGCAGATCGTCGGCCAGTTTCTGCGCCGTCTGCCCGGCGCCGTTCTTTTCCAGGGAGGCGAGGACGGTTTCGGCCCGGCTGAGCACGGCAGCCGGCAGGCCGGCCAGTCGGGCGACGTGGATGCCGTAAGAGCGGTCGGCGGCGCCGGCGGCCACTTCATGCAGGAAGACTACCTCATTTCGCCATTCCTTGACCCGCATGCAATGGCAGGCGAGCGCCGGCAGTTTCGCCGTGAGCGCGGTCAGTTCGTGATAATGGGTGGCGAACAGGGCGCGGCAGCGATTTTTCTCATGGAGATGTTCGACCACCGCCCAGGCGATCGACAGTCCGTCATAGGTGGCGGTGCCACGGCCGATCTCGTCCAGGATCACCAGCGCGCGCGGTCCGGCCTGATGCAGGATGGCGGCGGTCTCGACCATTTCGACCATGAAGGTCGATCGGCCCCGCGCCAGATCATCGGCGGCGCCGACCCGCGAGAAGAGGCGGTCGACCACCCCGATGCGGGCCCGGTCGGCCGGCACGTAGCTGCCTATCTGGGCCAGTATGGCGATCAGTGCGTTCTGTCGCAAAAAGGTCGATTTGCCTGCCATGTTGGGGCCGGTGATCAGCCACAGGCGCTGGCTTTGGTCGAGAGTGCAATCATTGGCGACGAAGCCGCCCTCGCTCGCCGCTTCCACCACCGGATGGCGGCCGGCGATGATCTCGAAGCTATCATCCGCCATCAGCACCGGACGGCAAAAGCGCCGCTCGGTTGCGAGGAGCGCCAGGGAACTGGCGACATCGAGTTCGGCCAGGCCTTGGGCCGCCCGCAGAATCCGGTTACCCTGGTCGACCACACCCGCCACCAGATCGGCGAAAATATCCAGCTCGAGCGCCAGCGCCTTGTCGGCGGCATTGCGGATACGGTCCTCCAAGGCGCCCAATTCCACCGTGCTGAAGCGCACAGAGTTCGCGATGGTCTGACGGTGAATGAAAGCGTCCCCCATCAGCGCCGCCTTGTTGGACGGCACCTCGACATAATAGCCGAGCACATTATTGTGCCGGATCTTGAGACTGGCGACCCCCGCGAGAGCGGCATAATGACTTTGCAGGGCGGCAATTTTCTGTCGCCCGTCATCGCGCCAACCGCGCAATTCGTCGAGCAAAGCGCTGTGGCCTTGACGGATGAAGCCGCCATCCCGCGCCAGCAGCGGCAATTCCTCGGCCAGGGTGTTAAGCAGCCGCCCGACCAGATCGCCATGCTCGCCGAGACCAAGCAGCATTTCCTCGATCAGGGAGGGCAGGGGCAGGCTGTTCAATCCCCGCGTCAGTCCCTCGCGCAGACCCTGGCTCTCGCTCAATCCGCCCACGATCGCCGCCAGATCGCGCGGGCTGCCCCGCCCCAAGGTCAAACGGGACAGAGCGCGCGCCATATCGGGGCACCGAGCCAGTCGTTCCCGCACCAGATCGCGGGCGGCGGGCTCAGTGATGAAATGGCTGACCGCATCGAGACGGCGGTCAATCTCGGTGATATCGGTCAGCGGTGCGGCCAGGCGGTCGGCCAGCAGCCGAGCGCCGGCGCCGCTCACGGTCCGGTCGATCGTCGCCAGCAAGCTGCCTTTGCGCGCGCCGCCCAGGGTCTGGGACAATTCGAGATTACGCCGCGTGGCGGCGTCG
>Ga0116226_10000186_pt1 | contig 48582 bp, 37 predicted proteins | sample S1TSphfallax_FD_89692 | JGI IMG/M metagenome (GOLD analysis project Ga0116226, IMG submission 89692) | Host-associated microbial communities from peat moss isolated from Minnesota, USA - S1T2_Fa - Sphagnum fallax MG | ecosystem: Host-associated > Plants > Peat moss > Unclassified | place: USA... | reverse complement strand
GTGCAGCTGCTCGATTTTGGCATTGCAAAGCTGTTGACCGAAGGGGAAGCGAAAGAGACCGAGCTGACACAGCTCGGCGGACGAGCCCTGACGCCTGACTACGCTGCGCCCGAGCAAATCGCCGGCGCGTCGATCACGACCGCCGCGGATGTCTACGCACTCGGCGTGATGCTCTATGAGCTGCTGACCGGCGAGCGTCCCTACCGGCTCAAGCGCGATACGCGCGGAGCGCTCGAGGAGGCAATCCTGAGAGCTGATCCGGTTGCGCCGAGCCGTGCCGCATTGAGTGCAGCGGCCGCAGCGGCGCGCGCCACGACGGCGAAGAAACTATCGCGCACCTTGCGCGGTGATCTCGATACGATTGCCATCAAGGCGATGAAGAAGTCTCCCGCCGAGCGTTACCCGACGGTGAACGCTTTCGCTGAGGATATCGAGCGCTTTCTGCGCGGCGATGTCGTGCTCGCTCAACCGGACAGTGCTGCCTATCGCGCGCTCAAGTTTGCGCGGCGCCATTGGCTGGGGATCGCGGTTACCAGCACGCTGATGGTGACGCTCACCGGCGGACTCGCGGCCACCACCTATCAGGCGAAGCGCGCCGAACGCGAAGGCCGAAAGGCGACCGCGGTGAACGATTTCCTCATCGACATCTTCAAACAAAGCAGTGTGCAAAATCCCGGCGGCGTCGAGGCGAAAAAGGTGACGGCCGAGCAGCTCCTAGAGGTCGGCGCACGGCGGATCCGCCTGCAGCTGCACGATCAACCCGAGGTGCGCGAAGAGCTGGTGGATACGCTGGCGACTCTCAACGACGATCTCGGACTCACCGATCGCGCCCAAACTCTCGCGGCGGACAACTTTGCCGAAATTCAAGCGCGAATCGGCGGCCGACCCTCCGTGGACTTGGCCCGGCTCGAAATAGCCCTCGCCGCCGCGATGATCAATCGCAATCAGAAAGGATTGACTGCCGAAGCCGAAGAACACCTGCACAAGGCGCTCGCCGTCTTGCAAGCGGTCGGCGCCGGCGATTCGGTGGAGGCGGCGACTGCCTATTACCGACTCGGCCAGGCAGCTTACGACGGCACCCTCGAGGGCAAAGCCGAGGGCAAGAAGGCATTACTCCGGGCGCTCGATATTTTGACTCGCCGCGATCCGACGAATCCGCTGCGCGGCGATGTGTTCGCCAGTCTGGCGGCGTATGCGACATTTGCGAACGACGCGACGGACGCTGAGCATTGGCTCAACGAGCAGCTGGCCTTCCAGACGGCGCAGGGCGAGGAGCGTAACGGCTTTGCGATCGGCGACGCCTATTTTTATCTCGCCGAATTTCAGACCGACCAGAGGCGCTTCGACGTTGCCGAAGGCAACTATCATCACGCCATCGATCTTTTGACCAAGGCCGCCGGCGCCGATCATCCGGAGACCGCCGACGCGCGGGCACGGCTCGGCGAGATGTATTACGCCAGCGGTCGTGCGGCCGAGGCCGAGCCGCTGCTGCGCGGCGCACTCGAGTCCGACATGCGCACGCCGCAGGGGGTGACGAACGCCACGGAGCATCGCCGCACACTCGCCTTTGTCGAATTTGCCCGCGGGCACTGGTCCGAGGCCGAGCAATTGATGCGGCAGGATCTTGCCGAACTCAAAGGCAATCTGGAAAACGAATTGCGTTGGGGCATCACCGCCCACAGCTTGGTGCCCATGCTGGTTGCCAGGGGTGAGTTGTCCGAGGCGCATGAGCTCCACGACAAAGCGATGGACGTGTATCGGCGCTACATGGGAGAAAAATCGAGCTCCTACGCCTGGTGTGTTGATCAAGCCGGGTCGCTGGCGCTTGCCGAGCACAAACCCTCTGAGGCAGTCGCTATCTTTGCGAGAGTGCTCAAGGACTGGCCGTCGCCGGCAGGGGCTCTTACCTATGAATACACCAGATCCACCCTGGGGCTCGCTGCGGCCTACCTGGATCTGGACCGGCCCGACCAAGCGCTGCAGTATGCCAACGACGTGCTGACAAGAGTGCGCGCGGTACCCGCGCCCAATCAATCGCGGGAACTCGAGGCGCAAAGTCTGCGTTTGCTGGGGGAGGCGCTGCGCCGATCCGGAAGGACCAGCGAAGCCGAAGCGCCGCTGCGGCAGGCCGTGAAGCTGCGCGAATCGCTCGATGACGACGGAGTTAGTCCGTGGCTCGCCCAGGCGCGGATCAATCTTGCCGAGTGCTTGATTGTCATGCGCCAGAAAGCGGAAGCGCAAGACTTGTTGAGGAAGGCCGCCGCGGCCCTCTCCCGCCAGCCCCAGCTGCTCGATGTGTACCGTAAAGATCTACAACAAGCAGAGGCCATGATCGCGCAAGCGGCCTGACTGCCCGACCCGCAGCCGGCGACCCGCAGCCGGCGAAATACCGCCGCTCAACACAGCATCTGCCGTCCCGCCGCCGCCACGCCCGCCGTGCCGGTGAGCGCCAGCGTGGTCTTCAGCTCGTCGCGAATGATAGTGAGCGCGCGTGCCACACCCGCCTCACCACCCGCGGCGAGCGCGAACAGAAACGACTTGCCGATCCACCCGGCGCGGGCGCCGAGCGCGAGCGCCTTGGCAAGGTCCTGACCCGAGCGGATGCCGCCGTCGAAGTACACTTCGCAACGACCGTCGATGGCCTCGACCACCCGCGGCAACACCGTGATCGTCGACGGCGCACCGTCGAGCTGCCGACCGCCGTGGTTCGACACCACGATGGCATCCGCACCCGAGGCTGCCGCAAGACGCGCATCCTCGGCATCGAGTACTCCCTTCAAGATCAGTTTGCCGGGCCAGCGGCTGCGCACCCACTCGACATCGCGCCAGTTCGCCGAGGGATCGAACTGCGTTGCGGTCCATTCCGCCAGCGTGCGAATACCGCTGGCCCCACCGATACGTCCCGTGAGATTACCGAATGTGCGCCGCTTGCCGAACAGCACGCCCAGCGCCCAAGACGGCTTGGTGGCGACATCGAAGGCATTGCGCAGCGTCAGCCGCGGCGGAATCGTCAGGCCGTTGCGCGGATCCCGATGCCGCTGACCCAGCACCTGCAAATCCAGTGTCAGCACCAAGGCCGAACAGCCGGCGGCCATGGCCCGGTCGATCAATTGCTGGTTGAACCCGCGGTCGCGCATCAAATACTGCTGGAACCAGAACGGCTGCTGGGTCGCGGCCCGTACATCCTCGATGGAGCAGATCGACATGGTGCTGAGACAAAAGGGAATGCCGAACGCGGCTGCGGCGCGCGCTCCCAAAATCTCGCCATCGGCGTGGAAGAACCCAGCGAGTCCCGTGGGGGCGATGGCCAGGGGCATGGAAACCGGTATGTCCACCAAGGTGGTCGCGAGGCCGATGGCGGCGACATCCACCATCACTCGCTGGCGGAAGGACATGGCGTCGAGATCGAGGGCGTTACGGCGCAGCGTGCGCTCCTCGTAGGAGCCGCCATCCGCATAGTCAAAAATGGCCTTCGGGATTCTCCTTCGCGCGAGTTGCTTGAGGTCGCCGATGGTGTAACAGGTTTTCATGCATCGACGCTCCCAACCGCGACTCGGTACAGACTTCAGCTCTCCTCGCCCGCAACGGGCGCGAAATGTTCCACGACCGGCGGTGAGGCAAAGAACGGACTGACGGCCGCCCGCCACTCGGCGAAGGCCGGTGAACCACGAAAAACGACCGTATGATCCTCGAGCGTTGCCCACTCGATCCGCAGCATGTAGCGCTCGGGGTGCTCCACCGAGCGGCGCAACTCATGCGCGAGATAGCCGGGGCTGCCGGCGATCCATTTGATTCCCTGTTTGAAGGCCGACTCGAATGCTGCTTCGGTTCCGGCGCCCACCGTGATCGACGCAACTTCCAAGATCATGAGTGCTCCCGGCCGGAGGCGTCCGCGCCGGATGGTCCGCCGCTGGAGCGCCCCGGGATCCACGTCGTTCCCGCGAGCGGCACTCCGGCCATCGCCGCCGCCTCGACGGTGAGCGCGACCAAGTCCTCCTTCTCCAGATGATGAACGTCCTGCTTGCCGCAGGCGCGTGCCACGGTGGTCAGTTCCATGTTCACCGTCTTGAGATAATTCTTCAGCCGCTTGGCGCCCACCTCGGGTTCGAGTCGCAACTCGAGCGTTGGGTCCTGCGTGGTGACGCCCACCGGGCACTTGCCGGTATGGCAGTGATGACAAAACCCCGGTGCAGTGCCGAGCGCGGCGTAATCCTCGCGGGCCGACAGATGCTGGCCGTTCACGATGTAGGAATCGCTGTTGCAGCCGAGGGCCACCAGCACTCCCTGACCGATGGCCACCGCGTCGGCCCCCATGGCCAGCGCCTTCGCCACGTCCGCGCCGCTGCGGATGCCGCCCGAAATCACCAATTGCACCGTGCCACGCATATTGAGGTCATCGAGCGCATCGACCGCCTGACGCAGTGCCGCCAGCGTCGGAATGCCGACATGTTCGATGAACACCGTCTGTGTCGCAGCCGTGCCGCCTTGCATGCCGTCGACCACCACCACATCCGCGCCGGCGTGCACCGCGAGCTTGACGTCATTGAAGGTGCGCGTCGCGCCCACTTTGACGTAGATCGGTTTTTCCCAGTCCGTGATTTCGCGCAACTCCTTGATCTTGATCACCAGATCATCGGGACCGGTCCAATCGGGATGACGCGAGGCCGAGCGTTGGTCCACGCCTTCCGGCAGCGTGCGCATACGGGCCACGCGCGGATTGACCTTTTGGCCGAGCAGCATCCCGCCGCCACCGGGCTTCGCGCCCTGGCCGATGACGATTTCGATGGCATCGGCGCGGCGCACGTCGTCGGGATTGAATCCATAGCGCGATGGCAGGCACTGGTACACCAGGGTCTTGGAGGCGGCGCGCTCCTCCGCGGTCATGCCGCCGTCGCCGGTCGTGGTGGACGTGCCGACCTCGGTGGCCGCTCGCCCCAAGGCTTCCTTGACCCGTGCGGACAGGGCTCCAAAACTCATCCCGGCCACGGTGATGGGAATCGCCAGCTCGATGGGCTTCGAGGCGAAACGCGTTCCGAGCAGCGTCTTGGTCGAACACCGTTCACGATAGCCTTCCAGCGGATAGCGCGACAGCGACGCGGCGAGAAACAGGAGATCGTCGAAATTCGGCACCCGCCGCTTCGCACCCAGGCCGCGAATCTCGTACAAGCCGCTGGCCGCCGCGCGCTGAATGTAGTCGATCGTATGGCGATCGAAGCCCGCCGATTCTTCGAGATCACGGGTCGACATATCAATACTCCTGATCGGCATCGGCGTGCCAGTGATAGAGACTCTTCGCAGAAGCCACCCGCTTGAAATCGGCGGGATCTTCGCCGCGGCCCGCCGCCGCGAGCAAGCCCTTGACTGCAGCGCGATCGCTGTCCGCCATCGGCTCGAAGCGCGCATCGGCACCGAGCGATCGCACCTTGCCGCGCACGTAGATCACCGCCTCGTACAACGAATCGCCGAGCGCATCCTCGGCATCGCCGCAGATCACGATCCGACCCGCTTGCGCCATGAAGGCGGAGAAGCTGCCGACACTGCCGCCGACGACGATATCCGCTCCCTTCAGGGAGATCCCACAGCGCAGCGACGCGTCGCCGTCGATGATGAGCAAGCCGCCGTGCGCGGATGCGCCCGCCGCCGTCGAGGCGAAGCCCTTCACGTGCACCCGGCCGGACATCATGTTCTCAGCCGCGCCCGGGCCCGCGTTGCCATGCACGGTCACGGCGGCATGTTGGTTCATGCCCGCCACGTAATAGCCAGCATGGCCATGAATCTGCACGTCGAGTTCGGCATTCAGGCCGCAGGCGATCGAATGCGCGCCGTCCGGATTGTGCACCCGGATTTGCCCGACGCCGTCCGCGACGGCCTGCTTGTGCAGATACAGATTCAACTGCCGCAGGCTATCGCGCGACAAATCGAATTCCCGCACATGCGCGCCGCCGCGCGCCGGCGACGCTCGCTCCGCGACCTGATTTAAATTCGCCATGAATAGATCTCCTCAGGCTTGGGTTCGAACAGCGTTGCGTGACCGATGTCCGGCAAGTGCGCGAGCGAGCGGAATTCCGACGCGATGGCCACATAATCGTCGCTTTCGGCAATCACCGCGGGCTTGCAGGCGAAGGCATCACGCACGATCAACATCTCGTTCCGGGTGCCCATCAGGAAGGTGTAGAACCCGTCCAATTCGCGAAATCCTTGTGCCACCGCCTGGCGCAGATCATCCCCCTCTCGCAGCCGCCACTCGAAGAACCGGCACGCCGCCTCGGTGTCGTTGTCGGTCTCGAATTCTATGCCGAGCGGCTCCAAGTGCTTGCGCACCAGATGCGGGTTCGACAACGAGCCGTTGTGCACCAGACAGAAATCACGGCCGGCGGTGAACGGATGGGCATGCGCGGGAGTGACCGCCGATTCGGTTGCCATACGCGTGTGCGCCACCAGATGACTGCCCTCGAGCGCCTCGAACTCATAGCGTCTGGCGATATCGGCCGGCGCCCCCACGTCCTTGTAAAGATCGATCGACTGGCCCACCGACAGCACCGCCACGAAGGGTTCGTTGCGCTTCAGCCAGGAAACGAGCGCATCGGCTTCGGCGTCGGTGGTGAGCACTGCTTGATTGCCGTGCGTGACGACGTCATGTTCACCGGCAAAAACTTCGCCGATCCGCTCGAGCAGCGCCGACCAGTCGATGGCGTGCTGACCGCTGTACAAACTGAGCTTGCGCTGCCGCGCGGCAACCGGCGTCGTGTACACCGCAAGCCCCGCCGAATCCGGCCCCCGTTCCGTCATGCCGGTCAACATGGGGACCATGAGCTTCCCTAGGGACGCACGCAGCCCGGGCTTCTTCACCAACAGACCAACGATTCCACACATGCGGCGGCTCCTTAGAAAAATTCCAGATAACGCTTGGCTTCCCAATCGGACACATGGCGCGAATACTCGGTCCACTCCATACGCTTCAAGCGGATGAACTCGCTGGCGAGGTCCGGCCCTAAGCCATTGCGAATCACCGTATCGGCTTCGAGCGCATCGATCGCCTCAGCGAGCGATTGCGGCAACAACTTGATCCCCTTCGCCGCCAGTTCCTCGAGCGACAACTGATAGAGGTTGATGTTCTGCGCCGGGCCCGGATCGAGCTTGCGGTCGATGCCATCGAGGCCCGCCGCAATGAGTGCCGCCGTCACCAGGTAGGGATTGCAGCCGGAATCCGGCAAACGTACCTCCAGGCGCCCATGCGGCACGCGTACACAGGCGGTGCGATTGTTGTCACCGTAGGCGATGTAGGCGGGTGCCCAGGTCGCGCCCGACAGCGAACGCCCCACCACCAAGCGCTTGTACGAATTGACGGTGGGCGCCGCCACGGCACAGAAGGCCGGCGCATGCTCCAGCACGCCGGCGAGGAACTGGTACGCCAGCGTCGACAGCCCCATGCCCGACGGATCTGCGGGATCGTAGAAGGCATTTTTCTGCGTCGCCGACCCGACCGAGACGTGAAAATGCGCGCCGCTGCCGGTGCGGTTCGAGAACGGCTTCGGCATGAAAGTCGCGATCATGCCGTGCTTGTGGGCGATTTCGCTCACCGCCATTTTCACGAAGGTGAAGTTATCCGCCGACTTGAGTGCATCGGCGTAGGTGAAGTTGATCTCGAACTGGCCGTTGCCGTCCTCATGATCAATTTGATAGACGTCGATGCCGACGGCGCGCAGGCCGCTCACCATCTCATCGAGGGCCTCGCGCGTGCGGAACAAGCCCTTGTAGTCATAGCACGGCTTGTCGAGGTTATCGCTGGGATCCGCCGGGCCAAGGCTGCCATCGGCGCGGCGCGCCAGCAGCATGAACTCGGGCTCGATCCCTGTGAACAGGGTCAGGCCCCGCGCGGTGAGCCGCTCGATCTGGGTCTTGAGCGCGACGCGCGAACAGAAGGGATACGGCTTCTTGTTCACCACCCCATTGCAAATCAGGCGCGCATAGCCCGGCATCCAGGGAATGGGAGCCAGCGTCTCGAGCTCGGCCACCGCCATGTAATCCGGGCCCTCGGGCCCCATGCCGAAGCCCCACAGCGCGAAGCCCGCGAAACCCGCGCCGTCGGTCAACACCATGTCCAGGTGCTCCACTGGCACCGCCTTGGCTTTCGCCGACCCGTGAATGTCGACGAACTGCGCCAATAAATAGCGAATCTTGTGCTCTTGAAAAAAATCGCGAGCCTGTTGTTGATTCATGCCGATACCCCCATGAAATTGCCGCCGCAGTCCCTGACCACAGTACCCAAGGACTCGCTCAGATAATCGCCGAAGGTCGGGTCGCACCAGATTCGAAAGCCGCAGCCGTCCGCCGAAGTCTCCGCGCCGACGAGCGGTACCACCAGCACCGACACACCGACCATCGACGTCATGATGAGCGGCCGGACCACGTCAGGCCGGACCACGTCAGGCCGGGCCGCGACAGGCGGCGCCGTGCCGGGCCTAGGCGCGCGCGCCAGTGCGCCGAAATCGACGTTGCACACCTCGGCCAAGACGTCGAGCGCGCCTGCGCCTGCAAGCAGAAACGCGACATCCTCGCGTAACACCGGATAGACACCGGGCGGATGCAGTACCGTGTCCGGCTCGATGTCGCGCAACCGGGTACTGCCGGGGACATCCTCCAGGAAAAATTCGTTGCTGCCGAGCCGCGCGACCAACAGCGCCTCATCCGCAGCCGCGTCGGGGCCCAGCCAGCTGTTCGCTTCAGGGGGTACGACAATGCCCTGCGCCGCCAACCAAGCCGCAGCGCCCGGGCCCTTCAGTCCGAAGCGATCCACCGCGCCGCGGACTTGCAGCGACAGCGTACTCACGGCGACCTCGGCTTCAGCATGACCGCCTCCGCTGCGCGCACTGGCGACCAGGGCTTCATGCGGTGGCGACCTCCCGGGCGGTAGCGGCAACGCGTTGCCGAGCCCCTTCCGGATCATAGAAGGGCGTGGGCACGATGCGCGCCTTCAAAATAACTCCCTGCTCGGCGCGAATCTCGATCTCCCCGCCGGCGCGCACCAGTGGCGGCGCGAGCATGGCGAGTCCGATCGTCTTGTTCAGCGTCTTCGAATGCACCACGCTGGTCACGCGGCCGGCGATCGCGCCCCGATCGATCACCAGGTGACATTCCTTCGGCGTCCGGCCGCCGGCGTCCAGCACCTCGATGCCGACCAGGATCTGCCGCGGACCGCGCTGCTGCAGAATCTTGAGGCTTCGCTGGCCGACGAAGAATGGCTTTTGCATGGCCACCGCCCAGGCGGCGTTGGCCTCGAAGGGATCGGTGAGGCCGTCCGTGTCCTGGCCGACGATCAAATGGCCCTTCTCGAGGCGTAGCACCCGCTGTGCCTCGACGCCGAACGGTCGCAAGGACCGCGGCCGGCCCGCCGCACACAACGCCCGCCAGACTAAAACCGCATCGCCCGCCGCCACATGGATCTCGTAGCCCAGTTCGCCGACGAACCCCACCCGCAGCAGCCGCGCCGCCACACCGGCCACCCGGCCGCTGCGCACGCCGAGAAACGGAAAGTGCGCGTCATCGAGCGACACGTCGGTGAGCGCTTGCAACAACTCGCGGCTCGCCGGCCCGGCGAAATTGAACGCCGCTCGATGGCCCGTGACGTTGACCAGCGCACAATCCATGCCCCACAACGCGTTCAAACGCAGCAGCTCACGAAACACGGTCGCGGCGCCGCTGGTGGTGGTGGTGAAGTAATACACATCGGGCGCCAGACGCGCGATCACGCCATCATCGATGATGACCCCCGACTCATCGAGCATGAGGCCATAACGCGTCATGCCCACTGCAAGCGTCGAGAACCTGCCGGTGTAGACCCGATCCAGGAACAGTCCCGCCTCCGGCCCGTAGATTTCGATCTTCCCCAGCGTGCCCACGTCGATCAACCCGACGCCTCGGCGCACCGCCCGCACTTCGGCATCGATGCTCTGCGCGCGGCTCTCACCGGCGACGGCATAGTATTCGGGTCGGCGCCAATTGCCCGCCGCCATCCACACCGCACCCAACCGTTGGTGCTCGGCATCCACCGGTGTACGGCGCTCCGCATGGAAACTACGTCCGGCCAAGAGCTTGAGCGGCACCGGATAAACCATGGGCCGCGAGGTCGTCAATCCCAGCGTGCCCACGTCCACCCCGCGATAGCGCGCGAGGATACGCAGCGCATTCATGTTCGAATGCTTGCCCTGCGACGGACCCATCCCGACGGTGCTGTAGCGCTTCAGCAGTTCACTGGAATCAAAGCCCTCCTGCGCCGCGTTCTCGAGATCCTTGACCTGCAGATCCTCGTCGAAATCGACGAAGTTCTTGGCCGACGGATGATCGATGATCGGAAAGGGATGCGACGGACGGCGACCGGCGGCCGGGCGCGCGGGCGTTGCCGTGAGCAGCGCGGATTTCGCTTCGCGAAAACCCGCGTAGGCGGCCGCCTCGGTACCGGCTCTCATGCCGTCGGCGACACGGGTTTCGAAAGCATAGATGCCATTCAAACGGCCCGCCACGGACACGCCTGGCGGACAGTCGCACGGCACGAACTGCTGCAGCTCCGACGCGAAGGAGAGCTTGCCGCCCGCCTGCAAAAATAAGTTGGCCGCCGGTGCCCAGCCCACGCTCATCAACACCGCATCGCACTCGAGCCGCCGGCGGCGCCCGTTGATCGGCCGCCCGCCCGCATCGAGGGCCACGATCTCCAGAGCGTTGACGGCGCCGTCGGCGCCGGCAAGTGCCTCATAAGGCGCATGGGCGCGCAGCACCTGCACGCCGGCGGCCTCAACCGCAGTCGACGCCGCGGTTTCTTCGTCGCTCACCGGCGCGGCCTCGTCGCTGCTCACCGCGGCGCCGACGGAGCCCGCCCGCGCGCCGGTGCCGCGCAGGTCGACGATGGCGGACACCCGCACCCCTTGGGCGTTGAGTTCGAGACACAGTCGGTACGCCTCGAGATTCGCCGCGACGATGACGACGTTCTTGCCCGGCGCCACCCGGTGGCGCAGCAGCAGCCGCCAGGCCGCCGAGGCCAGCATCACACCGGGCAGATCATTGTTGCGAAACACCGCCGGCTGTTCGATCACGCCGGCCGCCAAGACCACGGCCTTGGCGCGCATCTTGGTGAGTCGCCGCTGATCGGTGAGCGCCACCCAATGGTCCGCGTAACAGGCTGAGGCCACCGTTGCACAGCGCAGCGTGATCGCCGCCGAGGCGCGCACGGCCTCGACCAGCTTCTGGGTTGCCTCGAGCTCGCCATCGACGATGCCGGTACCGCTGCCGCCCGGGCGCTCCGACTCGTCGACCAGAGTAACCCGCGCACCGGCGGCCGCCGCGCCCAAGGCCGCAGCGAGACCGCTGGGACCGGCGCCGATGACGAGCACGTCGCAAAAGCCATACGCTTTCGGCGTCAGCTCGCGCGGCGCGCCCAGGTTCACCGAGCCGAGGCCGGTCAGCCGTCTGAACATGCGCTCCCAAGCCGGAAAGAAGCGCTTCGAGTGAAACGCCTTGTAATAAAAACCGACCGGCAGCCAGCGCGCGAACCCATTGAGGACGCGCGCTCGATCATGGGTCAGGCCGCCGAAGGTGTTGACCGCTTCGATGCGCATCCCATCGCGCAGCAGCGTGACGTCGCCGCGCACGTTCGGGACACCGTCCACCTGGAACAGCGTGTTGCTGTCATGATTCGCGAACGACAGGATGTGCCGCGGTCGATGATATTTGAAGCTGCGCGCCAGAAAGGGAACACCCGCCGCGGCCAGCGCCGAGCTGATGGTGTCGCCGCCGAACCCTTGATAGCTCGCGCCCTCGAAGGTGAAGGAATGCACCACCGACCGGTCGATCCATTCCTGCGGATGCGCGCCCAACCGATACATCATGGCACGCCGCCGAGTGTGGCGCCTTCCGCCGCCGCGCTGCCCATTGCCGCGCCGCTGCCCGTCACGGGTGGCAGACCCTCCCGCGCCGCGGCCGCCGGCAGCGTCCGCAACACCACGTCGTTCGCCGTATCACGCAAGGCGATGAACCAGTACCCCGAGGCCGTGTGGCACCACCACTCATACTTGAGGCCCGGCGAACCGGAACGGTTGAATACGTAGGCACTCCACTGCGCATCGCTGCAGGTATCCGGATCCGGGCTTACCCGCACCTCGCCGCCGTAGGCGAACTCCATGACAGGGCGCGGGCCGTTCAATGGACACACCATGATTTTCATCAGTGACCCACCGACTCAGTGACCCACCGACGCCGCGCCCTTCTCACCGGTGAGTTGGTAGCGCGCGAACCGATCCATGGTGAAGCCCTCGATCAACGGATGATTACGGCCGGTGGCCACCGTTTGGCTCATGGTCTTGCCGCACACCGGCGTGGCCTTGAAACCCCAGGTGCCCCAGCCGGCATCCAGATAAAATCCTTCCACCGGCGTGACACCCATGATGGGTGCAAAATCGGGGGTCATGTCCGAGAGGCCCGCCCATTGGCGGTTGACCTTCACCTCGCTCAAGAAGGGAAACATATCCAGCATGTGAGCGCTCAAGCCCTCCACGAAATCGAGAGTGGACCGGCTCTGATGGAGCTCATACGGATCCAGCGACGCGCCCATGACGAGTTCACCGCGCGCGGTTTGCGAGACATAGACATGCAGCGAGCCCGACACGATGATGGGATCGAGCCAGGGCTTGACCGGTTCGGAGACCATCGCTTGCAGCGGATGGATATAGATCGGCGTCTTCAAACCCACCATGTCGAGCAGCCGTGGCGTGTAGCCGGCCACCGCGCACAGCACCTTGGGTGCGGCGATATGCCCGCGGTTGGTGTCGACGCCGACCACCTTGCCGCCCGTCACCCGGATCCCCGTGACCTCGGTCTGCTGATGAATCTCCACGCCGCGCCGATCAGCGCCGCGGCCGTAGCCCCAGGCCACCGCATCGTGCCGCGCGATCGCCCCCGGTTCGTGAAACAGCGCGCCCAGGATGGGGGCATGACCGCCGCAGCTCATATCGATGGACGGGATGCCGCGCGCAACGAAGGCGGCATCGACGGCCTCAGAGCGCACGCCGAAATGCTTGTTGACCTCCGCGCGCCAGCGCATGGTCCGCATGGCCGCATCGGTATGCGCCAGGGTGTAATGGCCGCGGGTGGAATAGAACAGGTTCAAATCGAAGTCTTCGCCCAGGTCCTGCCACAAGCGAACACTTTCGTCGTAGAACTTCACGCCCTCCGGCGTCAGGTAGTTCGAGCGGATGATGGTCGTGTTGCGGCCGGTATTGCCGCCGCCGATGTAGCCCTTCTCCAGCACCGCCACATTGGTGATGCCATGATCCCGGGCAAGGTAGTACGCCGCCGCGAGTCCATGACCGCCCGCCCCGATGATGACCACATCATAGGAAGGCCGCAAAACATCGCGGAACGTGAACATCCGGGGCTCTGGATGTTTGCGTGACCAGCCGAATCGCAGCAAACGGTAGGGCATTTAAGCTTCAGCGTAGAGTTGTCATGTGCGAATATAAGCACGACTGTTAACTGGGGAGCAACCTAAATTGCGTCTTGCGCAAGCCGAAACATGAAGCGACAGCCGCTGAAGACCGATGCGGTGGCCGCCTCGGCCGCCGGTGCCGGGCGGCGGGAGAGTCCCGCCGTGGACCTGGGACGCACCGCGAGACGGCTGCGCGAGAACCAGAATCTTACACTGGCCGACGTCGCCGGCAGGGCCAATATCAGCAGCGCCATGCTGAGCCGGCTCGAAACCGGCCGCGTCAGCCCGAGTCTCGAGACCATACTCGCGCTGTCCCAGGCGCTCGGCGTGACCGCCTCGGTGTTATTGCAGCGGGTCGGCGCCGACGACGGCGGCGCGCAATTGATCCGCGCCGGCGAGGGCATGGAGACCGTTCGCAGCGGCACCCGCCGCGGTCACACCTACCATCTGCTCGCCGCGCAGCGCGGTCCGCGCAAAATCTTCGAGCCCTTCTTGGTGACCCTGAACGATCGCAGCGAAGTGTTCCCCGGCTTTCAGCATCCCGGCATCGAGTTCATCCATATGCTGTCGGGCATCCTGCACTACCGCCATGGGCGCCACAGCTACGTGCTCAAACCCGGCGATACCCTGACCTTTCGCGGCGATGTTGCGCATGGCCCGGAACGCCTGGAAAAGGTACCCATCCGCATGCTGTCGATCATCATCTACGGCAACGAGGAGGATTAGCGCTGCTCGAGCGACACCTGTGGCGCGACTTCGCCGCCGTGACCACCAGCGTGGCCGTGCTGGGACTCGGCGTCGGCAGCAGCATGCCCCTGTGTGCCTTGGCGCTCACTGCGCGCGGCCGCGGCCCCGAAGTGGTGGGCTGGATCAGCGCCGCCGCCGCGGCGGGCGGCATCGTCAGCACGCTGATCTCGCCGCGAGCGACGCTGCGTTTCGGCCGGCGCAGCATGATGCTGATTGCCGTCACGGTAGCTGCCGGTTCGGTGATCTCGCTCCAGTATGTCGACTCGCTTTGGGGTTGGACGCTGCTGCGGGCGGCGTTCGGCGCCGCGATGGCACCGCTTTTCGTCATCGGCGAGGCCTGGATCACCTCGCTGCCCGCCGATGAGGTACGTGGCCGCGTGGTGGCGATCTACACCACGAGTTTCACGCTCTGTCAGTTGCTCGGACCACTGCTCACCGACGTCGTGGCGGCGTTTCCCGCCCGGGCGTTCGTGATCTGCGGCGGGGTATTCTTGCTCGGGCTACCGGGCATCGCCATCGCCCGCGATGCCCGGGTCGTGGCGTCGGTCGGCGAGTTACCGGACGTCAAGGACTCGTCCTCGTCGTGGCTCACCATTCTGCGCATCGCGCCGGCCATCATCGCCGGCGCTGCGCTGTTCGCCGCTTTCGACAACGTGATCTTGAGTTTCCTGCCGCTGTTCGCGCTCGACCACGGCGCCACCCGCACGCGCGCGCTGAGCTCGCTGGTCGTGGTCTTCGTGGGCGATGCGACCCTGCAATTCGCCGCCGGCTGGCTGGCCGACCGATTCGGGCATGCGCGCCTGCAGCGCCTCTGCGCCGGGAGCCTGTGCATCCTGCTGCCCGTACTGCCCTGGATGCTGCAACGGCCCGGGCTCTGGGAGGTTTATCTCCTGTTGCTCGGTGGGGTCGCGGGCGCGGTCTACACCTTGTCCATCGTCTCGAGCGGTGAACGTTTCACCGGCGCCGCGCTGCTGCGTGTCTCCGGACTCATTGCCCTGACCTGGAGCCTCGCGAGCAGCATCGGCACTGCCGCCACCGGCATCCTAATGCAAAGCTTCGGCAGCGCCGCCATCACCAGCGTGCTCACCGTCATGGCATTCGCTCTGCTGCTGGCCACGCGAGTCGAGCAGACCGCCGCCGCATGAGCGGTGATACCCTTCGCTGCGGATGTTAGCTTAAGCTTTGGCGCGCCTTGTTAGGAGACAGATCTTGCCCCGATACCCGTTGATGCTCATCGCCCTTGGTCTTTGCGCCGCCCATTTAAAGGTTGCCGCTGCTGCCGCACCCGCAGCCGTCGATGAGGCGCGGCTGCGGGCCGCAGATACGGAGCCGCAAAACTGGTATGCCGGCGGACGCGATCAGAACGGCAGCTACTTCTCGCCGCTCACCACCATCAACGCGAGCAACGTCAAGGAACTGGGCTTCGCGTGGGACTACGACTTGGGCTCGCCCTCGCGCGGTCAGGAAGCGACTCCCGCGGTGATCGACGGCATCATGTACACCTCGGGAACCTGGGGCTATGTCTACGCCATCGATGCCGCCACCGGCCGTCAGCTCTGGCGTTACGATCCGCACAGCGACTTCTTCAGCGGCCGGCATCCGTGCTGCGATCTGGTCAATCGCGGCGTCGCCGTCTGGAAGGGCAAGGTCTACGTCGCCGCCAGCGATGGGCGGCTGCATGCCATTGACGCGGCCACCGGCAAGAAAGTCTGGGTGGCGGACACCATCATCGACCGCAAGCTGCCGTATTCCAGCACCGGCGCGCCGCAGGTGGCCGGCGATGCCATCGTCATCGGCAATTCCGGCGCCGACATGGGCCATGGCGCGGTGCGCGGCTACGTGTCCGCCTACGATGTCGACACCGGCAAATTCAAGTGGCGTTTCTACACGGTTCCGCCGGCCGTGGGTAAACCTTTGGAAAATCCCGAACTGGCCGTCGCGCAGAAGACCTGGGACCCGCAGCGAGCGCCTCAATTCAAAGGCGGCGGCACGGTCTGGGACGGCTTCGCCTACGACCCCGACTCGAAGCTGGTGTACTTCGGCACGGCGAATGCCGCGCCCTACGATCTGCGTCAGCTCGGCTCGAACCAACACGACAGTCTCTACACCGCCTCGCTCATCGCGCTGCACGCCGACACCGGCCGCATGGCCTGGTACTACCAGACCACGCCGCGCGACAGCTGGGATTTCGATTCGGTGCAAAAGCTCATCCTCACCGATCTCGACGTCGATGGGGCGAGCCATCATGTGATTATGCAGGCCAATAAAAACGGCTTCTTCTACGTGCTCGATCGCGACACCGGCAAGCTGCTGTCCGCCAAGAACTTCACCTTCGTGAACTGGGCGTCGCACGTCGACCTCAAGACCGGCAGGCCCGTGTTTACCGAGCAGGCTAACTGGTACCCCCAGCCGAAGACCATTTATCCCTCGTGGGAGGGCGGTCATACCTGGAACCCGATGTCGCTGTCCGCGCAAACGCATCTGGTCTACATCCCGGTAATCGATGTTCCCGCCGTCTGGGTCGACATGGTGGGCAATGGTGGCTCGGTGAAATACCTCGATGGCTTCTTCACCGCCAATGGCATCATCGCCGACGACGCCTACAACGCCGATGACCTGAAGCGCTTGTACGGACCGGTCCCGAGCTTGGATTCGATCAAGGGATCGCGCAAGGTCAAGCCGGCGCGCGAACTCATTCGTGCCTGGGATCCCGTTGCCCAAAAAACCGTCTGGGAGCACGAGACCTCCTCCGGCGTGCGCACCTATGACGGCGGCATCACCACCACAGCCGGCAACCTGGTATTCCAGGGCCGCGGCAGCGGTGGCCTCTGGGTTTACGCCGCCGACAGCGGCAAGGTGTTGAAGATCGTCGAGACCGGCAGCCATATCATGGCCGCACCCGCGGTCTATGCCGTGGATGGCGTGGAATATGTCGCGGTCCAAGTCGGCTACGGCGGCACCGCCATCACCATCGGCGAGATACCGCCGAACAGCGCCGCGCGGCGGTTCGAGAACGAGAACCGCATCATCGCCTTCAAGCTCGGCGGCGGCGCCGTGCCCACGCCGGCGGCGCGCGTTGCCGAGCCCTTCGACAAACCGCCCGCACAGACCGCCGATGCCAAGGCCATCGACCTCGGCGAAATCAAGTTCATCGAGGAGTGCTCCCGCTGCCATGTGCTCGGTCTGAGTTCGACCCCGGATTTGCGCCGCTTGAATGCCGGCTTGCATGCCCAGTTCAACGATATCGTGCTGCACGGTCTGCTGGCGCCGGCGGGTATGGAGCGTTTCGACGACATTCTTTCGCAACAGGACGTCGACAACATTCATGCCTATCTCATCGATCAGGCCTGGGTGGCGTACAAGGCGCAGGCAGCGAGCACGGCGCAGGCAGCGAGCGCGCATCCTTGATATGGCTCGCCTTGATGCGGCATCGGCCCTGAGAGTCCCGCCCAGTGCCGCTCGTTGAGTACACGTTGGACCCGGCGGATGTCACCGCCGCGCGCTTGTTGGCCATCGGTATCCGTCCGCGGCTCGAGCTCGCGCTGTTCGCGGTGGCCGTGGGCATGCTGCTCGGCTGGTCGGTCTCTCCCTGGAACTTCGCCATGCTGCCGTTGCTGATCGGCCTGACCGCGAGCCTGGGCGCATTTCGCATGATGCAGATCGCCAAGGTGAACGAGTCGGCGCTCGCCGCCTATCAGCGCAATGCGACGCTGCGTATGCCCACCGTCGCCTCCTGGGACGCGAATGGTGTATCCATACAACCGGCCGGCGCGCCGGTGGAGCGTATCGCCTGGATCCAGCTGCAGCGGCTGCGCGAGAACGAGCGCGTCTTTCTGCTGCTGCAACCCACCGGAGTCATGCATGCCATTCCGAAACGCGCCTTCACCGACCCGCAAATGCTCGGCTCGTTTCGCCGCTTCGCCCGCCAGCAGGCGGGCTTCTAGGAAACGTCCCTTGTCGCCAGGAGATGCCCTTGTCGCAGCGCCCTAATTTCCTGATCCTGATGGCCGACCAGCTCACCGCGCGGGCGCTCACGGCGTATGGCAATCAGACCGGCAAGACGCCGCACATCGATGCCCTGGCCGCGAGCGGCGTGGTATTCGACTCTTTTTATTGCAACAGCCCGTTGTGCGCACCGTCGCGTTTTTCGCTGCTCTCGGGCCGTCAGGTGTCCGCCATCGGCGCCTATGACAACGCGGCCGAATTCGCGGCCGAGGTGCCGACCTTCGCGCACTATCTGCGGCGCGGCGGCTACCAGACGGCGCTCAGCGGCAAGATGCATTTCTGCGGCCCAGACCAACTCCATGGTTTCGAGCAACGGTTGACGACCGACATCTATCCCGCCGACTTCGGTTGGACGCCCGACTGGACGCGGCCGGAGATCCGGCCGGGCTGGTATCACACCATGGACTCGGTGACGCAGGCGGGACCTTGCGCCCGCACCAACCAGCTCGACTTCGACGACGAGGCGGTCTTCCAGGCCCGTCAGAAGCTCTTCGATCTGGCCCGCGCCAAGGACCAGCGCCCATTCTGTCTAGTCACTTCGCTGACGCATCCCCACGATCCCTATGCGATTGCGCAGTCCTACTGGGACAGATTCGACGGCGTGGACATCGACATGCCCCGGGTGAGCATGCCGGTCGAGGCGCTCGATCCGCATTCTCGACGCCTGCGCCATGTCTGCGGCCTCGACTTATGCCCAGTGACGGCGGCCGAAACCCGCGCGGCGCGGCGGGCCTATTACGCGGCGGTCGCCTACGTGGACGATCAGATCGGCTCGCTGCTGCGGACGCTCGCCGACGCGCGTTTGGCGGACAATACCATCGTGCTGTTGTTCGCCGATCATGGCGACATGCTGGGCGAACGCGGCCTCTGGTACAAGATGAGTTTTTTTGAGCCCGCCTGTCGCATCCCCTTCATCGTGCATGCGCCCGGCCGCTTCGCCGCGCGGCGCGTGCCGACCTCGGCCTCGCTGGTCGATTTGCTGCCCACCCTGTGCGAACTCGCGGGCTTGGCCGCCACGGACTATGCCACGCCGCTCGACGGGCGGAGCCTGGTGCCGCAGCTGAACGGCTTGCCCGGCCACGATGAGGCGATCGGCGAATATCTGGCCGAAGGAGCTATCGCACCGCTGGTGATGATCCGGCGGGGCCGTTACAAGTTCGTGCACAGCCGCGTCGATCCCGAGCAACTCTATGATCTTGAGGACGATCCCGACGAGTTGCACAATCTCGCCACAGCCGCCGCGCAGAGCGGCCGCATTGCGGCCCTGCGCAGCGAAGTCGAGGAGCGTTGGGACCTCGGCGCGCTGGAAGCTGACGTAATCGCCAGCCAGCGGCGCAGGCACTTGGTGGACGGCGCCCTGCGCACCGGGCACTACACCCCGTGGGATTTCCAACCCCGCCGCGATGCGAGCCGCCTGTATGTGCGCAATGACCAGCAGCTTGCCGAGTCCGAATCGCGAGCGCGTTTTCCGGCTTATGCCGCCGCTTACACTCCACGCAATTAATTTGCGCTACAGTTACTCGCATGCTATTTAAACTACCGAGTGCCGGCGGCCCGTCCTGGCGCGGTCAACGTTTCGTACGAGAGGCTCTGTGAGATATGGCGCGCGATCCCAAACATGACATTCTGTTCCAGCCGATCCAGATCGGCCCGAAGACGCTGCGCAACCGCTTCTATCAGGTGCCCCACTGCATCGGTGCGGGCTCCGATAAGCCGGGTTTCCAAGCGGCTCACCGGTCGGTGAAGGCCGAGGGCGGCTGGGCGGGGATCAATACCGAGTACTGCTCGATTCATCCGGAATCCGACGACACCCACCGCCTCTCGGCGCGCATCTGGGACGAGGGTGACGTCCGCAACCTTCGGGCGATGACCGATCACATCCACCACTTCGGCGCCCTCGCCGGCGTCGAACTCTGGTACGGCGCCGCGCACGCGCCCTGCATGGAATCTCGTGCCACGCCGCGCGGCCCGAGCCAGTACGCATCCGAGTTCGAGACCCTGACCTATTGCAAGGAAATGGATCTGGGCGACATCGCCACCGTGCAGCAGTACTACGTTGATGCCGCGCTGCGCTCGCGCGATGCGGGCTTCGACATCATCTATGTCTACGGCGCGCATTCCTATCTGCCGCTGCAATTCCTTTCGCCCTACTACAACAAGCGCAAGGACAAGTACGGTGGCTCGCTGGAGAACCGCGCGCGTTTCTGGCTCGAGACTCTCGAGCAGGTGCGTCGCGCCGTGGGTCATGACTGCGCCATCGCCACTCGTTTTGCCGTCGACACCCTGTACGGTGATGCCGGCATCGAGGTGGAGAAGGACGGCGTGAAGTTCATCCACATGGCCGATCCGCTGGTGGACCTGTGGGACGTGGATGTCGGCGACATCGCCGAATGGGGCGAGGATGCCGGGCCATCGCGCTTCACCGTGCAAGGCCATCAGCTCCCCTGGACGCATTTCGTCAAACAGGTCGCCAAAAAGCCGGTGCTGGGCGTCGGCCGCTTCACCGACCCGGAGAAAATGACCGAGATCGTCACCAAGGGCATCGCCGACATCATCGGTGCGGCGCGACCCTCCATTGCCGATCCGTGGCTGCCGAAGAAAATCGAAGAGGGTCGTTACGACGACATCCGCGTGTGCATCGGCTGCAATGTCTGCATCTCGCGCTGGGAGATCGGCGGGCCGCCGATGATCTGCACCCAGAACGCCACCGCCGGCGAGGAATACCGTCGCGGCTGGCATCCGGAGAAGTTCCGCAAGCGTGGCTCGGAGGATTCGGTGCTCGTGGTCGGCGCGGGTCCGTCCGGCGCCGAATGCGCGCGGGTGCTGCTCGAGCGCGGCTACACCGTGCATTTGTACGACAGCGCCGCGAAAATCGGTGGTCACGTGAACGCGGTCGCGACGCTGCCGGGCCTGGGCGAGTGGGGCTACCACCGCGATTACCGCGAGTTGCAGATCACCAAACTGGTGAAGAAGAACAAGCAGAGCCAGGTGGCTTTGGGCCAGAAGCCCATGACCGTCGAAGACGCGCTCACCTACGGTGCCGAGAAAATCGTCATCGCCACCGGCTCCTCGTGGAACACCGACGGCACCAATTGCCTAACCCACGATCCGATCCCGGGCGCGGATACGTCGCTGCCGGATCAACTCTCGCCCGAACAGGTGATCGAGGGCAGGAAACCCATCGGCAAACGCGTGGTGATCCTGAATGCCGACACCTATTTCATGGCGCCCAGCCTCGCTGAGAAGCTGGCTGTGGCGGGCCACGATGTCACCGTCGTCACCGGCGTGCACCTCGCCAACTACATGCACTTCACGCTCGAATATCCGAACATGATGCGCCGCCTGCACGAACTGCACGTCAAGGAAATCCATGACGCCTTCAGCACCAAAATCGAGAAGGGGCGTCTCGAGGTGTACGACATCTGGGGCGACGGCTCGAAACGCACCTATCGCGGCGTGGGCCATTTGCCGCGCGAGCCGAACAAGAGCCACCGCTGGGTCGAGTTCGATTCGCTGGTGCTGGTGACCGGTCGCCATTCGCATGACTCATTGTATCGGGGCCTCAACGAACGCAAGGCCGAGTGGGCAGCGAATGGCGTGAAGAACGTCTATGTGATCGGCGATGCCGAAGCACCCCGCCTGATTGCGGACGCCACCTTCACCGGCCAGCGCCTGGCGCGCGAGATCGAAGAAGCGAATGCGCAGCTGCCGCTGGCTTACAAGCGTGAAACGGCCGTCTGGGGCACCGCGTACCTCCCGGGCGGCAACTTCGAACTCGAATACAAGACCTGACACCTAGCGATGTGGAGCAGCTCGTCCTCGGGGCGCCCCCGACCGTGAACGGCAACGACGCAGTGACTCGAATTCTGTTCGAGCAGTTCTCCGCCTTCGAGGTGCGGCTGTTCTACGCGATCGGCTACGCCGCCATCGCGGTGTTCCTCTACGGGATTTACGTGCAGATCCGCAAGTACCGGCGCGGCGCGGCGCTGGTCCTCGAGGGTGGACTGTGGAGTCGCTTCGGGGACATGGTGAGCGAGGTCTTGAGCCACCGCCGCTTGGACCGCCGCGACCCCGCGGCCGGCGGCGCGCACCGCCTGATCTTTTACGGCTTCGTGCTGCTCTTCATCGGCACCTCGACCATCACGCTGCAAGTCGACATCTTGCAGCCGCTGTTCGGCGTGCGATTCTGGCATGGCGAGTTTTATCTATGGTTCTCGCTGGTGCTCGACGTGGCCGGCGTCATGCTGATCGGCGGTCTGCTGTATATGATGGTCCGGCGCGGTTGGCTGAAACCGCCGAAACTCGATTACGCGCGACCGGACCGCTCTCCCGGCGATCCGGATTTCGACCGGCCGCAATACCGCCGCGAGGACTGGGCGTTCCTCTGGATCCTCGTGGTGATCGGCTGCACGGGCTACCTTCTCGAAGCCGCTCGGCTGGTGTGGCTCGAAGCGCGGCCCGAGGTCTGGGAGACCCGCTGGTGGTCACCCGTCGGCGCGCTGCTGGCCGAAGGCTTGACGGAGGCGGGCCTGACGGCGCATGGCGGCGGCGAGCTGCGCCTCGGGTTGTGGTGGTTCCACGGCCTGCTGGCGCTCGCCTTCATCGCGCTGATTCCGTTCACCAAGGTCAAACATGTGTTCACGTCGATGGGCTCGCTGCTGGCGCGCGATCCGCTCGCCGCGCAGCGCCTGCCGCGCATCCCGGAGTCGCTTGAAACGCCGGGCGTCACCAAGATCACCGACTTCAATTGGAAGCAGCTTCTGAACCTGGACGCCTGCACGAAGTGCGGCCGTTGTCACGAAGCCTGCCCGGCGCGCGCCGTCGGCGCGCCGCTGTCGCCGCGCGACGTCATTTTGAGCCTGCGCGAGTTTGCCAAGTCCACATTGGAATACGGGACGTTGCCGTCAGCCGCCGAACTCGACGTGCATGGCAAGTCGCCGGGCCAGGTGGCGCAGGAGACCCTCTGGTCCTGCCGCACCTGCATGGCCTGCGTCGAAATCTGCCCGGTGGCCGTCGAACATGTGCCCATCATCGTGCAGCTGCGCCGCAAGCTGGTGGAAGAAGGCGCCATGGACCCGCTGCTCACCAAGACTCTGCAAACCATCCACAAGACCGGGAACTCCTTCGGCGAGTCGAAGCGCAAGCGCGCTGCCTGGACCAAGGCCCTGCCCTTTGCGGTCAAGGATGCCCGCAAGGAGCCGGTGGACGTGCTCTGGTTCGTGGGCGATTACGCCTCGTTCGATCCGCGCAATCAGCGGGTCACCCAGATCTTCGCCACGCTGCTGCATGAGGCGGGAGTGGACTTCGGCATTCTGTTCGAAGGCGAATCGAACGCCGGTAACGACGTGCGGCGGGTCGGCGAGGAGGGGCTGTACGAACTTCTGGCCGGCGCCAACATCGCGGCGCTGGCGACGGCCTCGTTCAACCGCATCGTCACCACCGACCCGCATTCGTACAACACCATCCGCAATGAGTATCCGGATTTCGGCGGCAAATATCCCATCGTGCATTACACCAGTTTCGTCGCCGAGCTGTTCGCCGCCGGCCGGCTCAAGGTCACCGCCCCCTTGAGCTATCGGGCGACCTTTCACGATCCCTGTCACCTCGGCCGCTACAACAAGGGCTACGAGGCGCCGCGCGACGTGCTCAAACTGCTCGGCTGCGAACTCGTCGAGATGGGTCGTAACCGCGCGAATTCCTTCTGTTGCGGGGCGGGCGGCGGACGCATCTGGATACCGGACCCCGTGGGCGCGGAAAAGCCGGCGCAGAACCGCATCAAGGAGGCCGCGGCCATTGCCGACCTCGATGTCTATGTGGTGAGCTGTCCGAAGGATCTCACCATGTTCGAGGACGCGCTGAAGACCACCGGTAACGAGGGTAAATTCGTGGTCAAGGAATTGATCGAACTCATACGCGAGGCCACATGAAGATCATGGTAGCGGTGAAACAAGTGGTCTCACTCGACGAGGATTTCGAGCTGCGCGCGGATGGACGCGACGTCGATCCGGACTTTTTCGTCCGCGACCTCAACGAGTGGGACGATTTTTCGCTCGAAGAAGCGGTCAAGATCAAGGAGGCCGCCGGCGCCGCCGAGGTGGTCGCGGTGTGCATCGGTAGCGACGAGGCCGACGACGTGCTGCGCAAGTGCCTCGCCAAGGGCGCCGATCGCGCCATCCGCGTGTGGGACGATGCCATCGAGGGCTCCGACCCCATCGCCATCGCCCGGATTCTTGCCGCCGTCGCGAAGCGCGAATCGCCGGATCTGCTGTTCGCCGGCGTGCAATCGTCGGATCAGGCCTTCGCCGCCACCGGCATCGCCACCGGCGCCTTTCTCGACTGGCCGCATGCCGCCGTGCTCACTCAGCTCAACTACACGCCCGGCGCGACCCGGGCCGTGTTCCGCCGCGAACTCGAGGGCGGCTTGCTGCACGAAGTGGAGATCCACTGTCCGGCGGTGCTGACCATCCAGCTCGGCATCAACACGCCGCGCTACGCCTCGCTGCGCAGCATCAAGCAGGCCGCGGCCAAGCCCATCGAAGTGCTTGCTCCGGGCGACCTCGGCTTGAGCGACGCCGAGATCGGCGAAGCGGGCTCGGCGTCGCGGGTGCGCCGCATGTTCGTGCCCGACAAGGCACAGGCTCAATTGCTCGAGGGTGACGCCGCGGCGCAGGCCGACAAACTCGCCGCCATCATCCGTGACTTCAAGGGAGAGGCGGCATGAGCGGAATTCTCATCATCGCCGAACACCGGCGCGGCGAGCTTCGACCGCAGACTCTCGAACTCGTCACGGCCGCGCAGGCCCTAAGGTCCGGCGCCGCGGGCGTGAGCCTGGCGCTCATCGGCAAGGCGCCGGACGCGCTGCTACCCGCGCTGCACCTGGCCGGTGTCGATGAAATCATCACCGTTTCCGTGGACGCCGCCGAATTCGACCCTGAAACCTACGAGAGCAGCGTCGGCGCGCTCATTCAGGCGCGGTCGCCGGCCATCGTACTGATCCCGCACAGTGTGGATTCCTTCGGTTATGCGGCGGCGCTCGCGGCCAAGCACGGCTTGGGATTCGCCACGGACGTCTTCGATGCGCGCTTCGTCGATGGCACGTTGGTGGCGACGCGCGGCGGCTATGGCCAGAAGGTGCATGTCGAAGTCGACTTCCCGGGGCGCCGCACGGTGCTGTTGGCGCTGCGCGGCAATTCCTTCAAACCGGCCGAGACGCCGGCCACGCCGCGTATCACCGCCTTCGCCGCACCCCTGATCGTCAGCCGCTCCACGCCGCGTGAGTTCATCGAATTGCCGGCCGCCGACGACGTCGACATGACCGCCGCCGAGTTCATCCTGACCATCGGCCGCGGCATCGGCGAGGAGGCCAATGTCGGGCAGTTTCGCGAACTCGCCGATGCGCTCGGCGCGACCTTGGGCTGTTCACGGCCCATCGCCGATGCCGGCTGGCTGCCCAAGAGCCGCCAGGTCGGGCAATCGGGAAAGACGGCCAGCGCCTGCAAGCTTTATATTGCCATGGGTGTCTCGGGCGCCATCCAGCATCTCGCCGGCATGAAACATGTCAGCACCATCGTCGCCGTGAACTCCGACGCGAACGCGTCGATTTTCGGTGTGGCCAAGTACGGAGTCGTGGGAGATATCTTTGCCGTCGCCGAAGAACTACGAAAGCGTTTCTAGCCCGCTCGCGTCGGACCCGCTCGCCCCTCCATCCCCATCGGACGAGGCCGCTTCGACCTCGTTGAATTCGCGCGAACCGCGCTTGACCAGGGGAATAGATTGGACCGGCGCCTTCTGGGTCGCGAGCGGCGTACCGCCCTTGGTGCTCTTTTCGATCGGCGCGGTGGCGGCCACCGTCGGCAAGCTGTCCTGGATCATCTGGGCAGCCTCGATCGGCCTGGGGTTCATTCAATCCTTCACTTACGCCGAGATCGCGGGACTGTTTCCGAACAAGTCCGGCGGCACGTCGGTCTATGGCGCCATCGCCTGGGTACGCTACAGCAAGGCGATCGCTCCCATCTCGGTGTGGTGTAATTGGTTCGCCTGGTCTCCGGTCCAAGCCACGGGGTCGGCGCTCGCGGCGGGCTATATCTTGAGTGCGCTGTTCGCACCGGATGCGGTCATCAACACCTGGCAGATCACCCTCCTGGACCTGGGCGCTCTGAAAACGGGTCTCACGCTGCGCATCAATGCGGTGTTCCTGCTGGGCGCGGCCCTGATGTTTACGGTCAAGGCGGTGCAGGATGGGGGCATTCTGAGGTCCGCCAACACCACCAAGATCTTGGGAATCTCGGCCATGATCCCGCTGCTCCTGATCGGGATCGTGCCCATCCTCACCGGCGACATCGTCAAGGCCAATTTCTTTCCGCTGGCGCCGCTCGCCCATGACTCGGTCGGCCAGGTGCTCAACGGCACCTGGAATCTGGCCGGCGTGACGGTGCTCGCAGGCGGCATGTTTCTCGCCGCCTGGTCGACGTACGGCTTCGAGACGGCGGTGTGCTACACGTCGGAATTGAAAAACCCCAAGACCGACACCTTCAAGGCGATTTTCTACTCGGGACTGCTTTGCGTGGTGGTGTACACGCTCGTGCCCTTCGCCTTCCAGGGGTTCTTGGGGTTGGGCACGCTGGTGACTCCCGCCGTCGTCGACGCCGCCGGCGTCGTCACGACGCCGGCGGTGTACAGCGGCATGCTGGCCCCGGATGTTTACAGCGGCATGGGCGTTGCCGGCATCATGGCCAAGATGGTCCACGCCGGCCGTCTCATCGGTGCGGTCGTCGTGGTGATGCTGGTGCTGGCGCTGGTGCTGTCGCTCATCACCTCGATGGCCGGCTCCTCGCGTACGCTGTACCAGGCATCGGTCGACGGTTGGCTGCCGAAATACCTGTCGAAGGTCAATGAGCATCATGCGCCCTCGAACGCCATGCTCACGGATTTGGTGTTCAATCTATTCCTGCTGCTGATGTCCGATTCGGTGTTCGTGATCGGCGCCGCGAATGTGGGCTACATGATTTTCAATTTTCTCAATTTGAACGCCGGCTGGATCCATCGACTGGATCGCCCCGACCAGGAGCGCCCCTGGCGAGCGCCCAACTGGGTGCTCGCCGTCGGCGCCGTGCTGTCGTTCGTGAACCTCGCCTTCATGGGTTTCGGCGCCGACGTCTATGGCGCAGGGACGCTGCAGACCGGTCTCATCTTTGGCGCGCTCATCATTCCGGTGTTCATCTACCGTCACTATGTCCAGGACAAGGGCACCTTCCCGGTGAATATGGCCGAGGACCTCGGGCTGCACACGGGCGAGTCCACGGTCAAGCGGGCGGGGATCTGGCCGTTCGTGGTGATCGCGCTGGGGATTGCCGTGGTCGCGGTGACCCACCATTTGGCGGTGTATTGATCGCATGTTGATTTCTGGCATCAAGAGCAAGCCGGTGTACTCACCGCTCGAGGCCGACACCCGCGGCCGATATCACTTGATGCTGGCGATCGGCGGCGCGGCGACCGCGCTCGAGCGGGTGCTCGGGCAGCTATCGGCAGCCGACCCCGATGCGCTCACCCGCTCGCGCGTGCTGTTCGCGCCGGATCGCGGCAAGGCGGCGGCGGGGTCGGCCACCGCCACACCGGCAACCGCTGCAGCCGTCGGTTTCTTTGCCGCCTGGCCGCAGCTCGACGTGCGTCTCTATCCCGACATCCCGGCCTTGCTGGCGGCGCTGCGCGTGCTGCTCGATGAGTCCCTGATGGGCACCCGCTTATACGTGGCGGCGCCGGAGAGTTTCATCGGTCGCGCCGTGCAACTGGCGCTCGAATTCAATATGAACCAGGACGAGATTCGCGCCGAAGCACTGGGTTCACTGGCGCGGCGGGTGCATTGCATTCATTGCCGCACCACCACCGAAGACGTTCGCACCAATATCGTCGAATGCGGCGGCTGCGGCCGCTGGCTGTTGGTTCGGGACCATTACTCGCGCCGTCTCGCCGCCTACATGGGCGTCATGGTCGATGCGGAGTCGCCCGGCGAACGCCCCGCGGTGCAGGAGATCTTCCCGTGACACTGGACATTTCGCCGTGACACAGGAGATCCGCCCTTGAGCCAGGCCCAGACGCTTGCCGTCGAAGTCATCGCCATCGAGCAGGTGACGCCGCTCATCAAGCACTTCACGCTGTCGGCGGTCGATGGGGCGGAACTGCCGGCTTTTTCCGGCGGCTCGCACATCATCGTCGTGCTGCGCGGCGCAACGCGAATCTACCGCAATCCCTACTCCCTGCTGAGTTCTCCACACAGCTTGGGCAGCTACGAAATCGGTGTCCGTCGCATGGAGGAATCGCGCGGCGGCTCGCACTTTCTGCACGACCAGGTAACCGTTGGTAGTCGCCTGGAGATCGCCCATCCGGTCAATCTCTTCCCCCTTGCGAAAACTGCCCGCAAGCAGGTGCTGATCGCCGGTGGCATCGGCATAACGCCATTCCTCGCGCAACTCGAGGATCTGCATGACGGCACCGCGCCGTATGAATTGCACTACTCCGTACGCTCTCCCGAGCATGCGGCATTTCTGCCGCGGCTGCGCGAGCGCGAGGGCGATAGGGTCCGCCTCTACTTTGACAGCGAAAGCCAGGCCATCGACTTCGACGGTCTGCTCGCGAACCAACCGCTCGGCACCCATGTTTATGTCTGCGGACCGGCGGGGCTCATCAACCGCGTCATGACCACCGCCCAGCGCTTGGGCTGGCCCGACAGCCACCTGCATTCGGAACAGTTCACCGCCCCACCGACGGGCGATGCCTTCGAGGTAGTTCTTGCGCGCGCCAAGCTGACCGTACAGGTGGCACCAGACCGAAGTCTGCTCGAGAGTATCGAGGCGGCCGGCGTCGAGGTCCCCTATCTGTGTCGCGGCGGCGTCTGCGGGTTTTGTCAGACTCGCGTGCTGGAAGTGGACGGCGAGTTGCTGCACAACGATCACTTTCTCTCGGATGCCGAGAAGACCAAGGGCAAGAGCATCATGCCCTGCGTCTCTCGGGCGCGTTGCAAGAACCTCGTCCTCGATCTTTAACCGCACACCAGCTCACGAGTGAGGCCACCATGAACGCCGCCGTCAGACCACTTGCATTCAAACCTAACGAAACCTTTCGCGACGATTTCATCTTTCACAACAGCCCCGAGGCGATTCGTCGGTTTCCAATGCCCTTCCCCAACGATGAGTACATGTATTCGGTGAATATCGAGCCGCATGTTGCGGGAGCAGCAGGATCGGTGTTGGAGCATGCCTTCGATGTGGACGAGCACTACATCGCCGAGTGCCGCGAGCGGGCCATCGTCCTCGCGGCGGAACCGCTGCGTTTCCAGGCCCTGCCGCATATGCAAAGCGCCCAATGGGACTGCCTCGAACTGCTGATGGATTCACTGGCGCGTGATTACCCGGAGCACTTCTCGCTCACCAAGCGCGGCAATCACTGGCATTGGATCAACCGTCCGCTCGGCATCGATCAGCAATTCGTGTTCGGCGATCTCGCCTCGCTGCCCCATCAACCGCTCGACTACATCACCCGGCAGACCCAGGGCGATTTCGTGGTGATGGATCAGCGCGACGGGGACTTGTGGATCCAGGCCGGCATGGTCACCACACCGGCCGACTGGTCGCTCGACTTCGACATGGGCATGACCTTCAAGGAATGGCATGGACCCGTACCCCTGGCGCACGAGATGAACGTGTTCGACCGCGCGCTCAAGTACCTTTTGAACCTCCGACTGGGGCAACCGGTGCGGCGGCTCAACTGGACCCTGACCATCCATCCGCGCCTCGATACGTCGCCGGAGGCCTTTCCACTCTGGGGTCCGACGCGCACCACCGTCACGCCGCAGAATGCCGGCGATCTCGTGCATCTGCGGGTCGAGTTGCAGGGATTGTGGCGTCTACCGCGCAGCAATGCGGTGGTCTTCAGCATTCGCACTTATTTTATCAGCATGCGCGAACTGGTCACCATTCCCAAGTGGGCACGCCGGGTTCATCGCGTGGTGAAAAACTTGCATCCGGTCCTGGTGGATTACAAAGGCCTCACCCGTTACCGGGATGCGTTGGTCGAGTGGCTGGCCCCCTTCGATGATGGCACCCCCACCACTCCCGGCACTGCGCCGGAATAATTCTCAAAAGATTCAGGAGGACAAGATGGCTTTCAGTTGGCGCTATTCGGCTTTGGCGGATCGGCATCGGGCACTCGGTTCCAAGCTCGAGGACTGGAACGGCATGGGCACCGCCTGGACCTATGCCGGCAAGGAGGTGTCGGCGGACCATGTGGCCATTCGCACCAAGGCCGGATTGATGGATGTGTCGGGTTTGAAGAAGCTGTATCTGGTGGGTCCGCATGCCGGCGCAATTTTGAACTATGCAACCACCCGGGACGTCAGCAAGATTTACCCCGGCAAATCCGCCTACGCCTGCATGTTGAACGAGGCCGGCCATTTCATCGAAGATGGCATTCTGTATCGCACCGGCCCGAACACCTGGATGGTGGTGCACGGCAGCGGCGCCGGTCATGAGGTGCTGGCCCGCTATGTGCTGGGTCGCAACGCCGCACTCATCGTTGATGATGATTTACATAACCTTTCGCTGCAGGGACCCATTGCAGTCGAGTTCCTCGCCAAGCACGTGCCCGGTATCCGTGACCTCAAGTATTTCCATCATATGGCCACGACGCTCTTCGGCAAGCCGGTCACCATCTCACGCACCGGCTACACCGGCGAGCGCGGCTATGAACTCTTTTGTAAGGCCGAGGATGCCGGACTGATTTGGGACACCATTTTGAGTGAAGGGCATTCGATGGGGATCGTCGCCGCGTGTTTCACCACGCTCGACTACTTGAGAGTCGAGAGCGCGCTGCTGTTCTACCCCTACGACATGTCACAGATGTACCCCTTCGAGCACGATCCGCCGGGCGACAGCCTGTGGGAGCTCGGGCTGGATTTCACAGTCAGTCCCGGCAAGACCGAGTTCCACGGCGGCGATGCCCATGCCCGCCTGAAAGGCAAGGAGCGCTTCAAGATTTTCGGTTTGCTGGTGGACGACACCACCGCCGCCGACATGGGCGATGAGGTGTACGCCGGCGAGAAAAAGGTAGGGGTGATTACCTGCGCCATGGTTTCGACCCTCACCGGCAAGTCCATGGCCATCGCCCGGCTGGACGTGCCGGTAGCGATACACGGCACGCCGCTCATCGTCCGCGGCAAGCGCCTCACTGCCACCGCGATGGCGCATACCCTGCCCTTCGACGACGTCGCGAAGAAAAAGCGCACCGTGGTGGGATAGACGGATAACCGCGCGGTGCGCTCGGAACAATTCAGGGCAGAGACTGAAGTCGGTTGGTGAGTTCGTCGAGTTGCATCAAGGTGTGCAGGAGCAGGTCGCCCGTGGCTCCTCCTGGGCCGATATTCCCTGTCTTGATGGCCGTGAATGACTGACGGGCAATCGCGTTGAGCCGTTTTTCGTCAGCGATATAACTCACGAGAAAATCTTGCAAGGTATGCGCCCGCGCGTCCGCCGTTACTTGGCTCGCCGCCCCAAAGGCGACGACGGCGTCCGCAATCGCGTTGTCGAGACAGCGGTTAAGCGTCCTAAACTCATCCGTGGAGATGGAGAGCCCCCGTTCAACCGCCAACGCCGTTACGCATTGACAAACATCCCCATAGTGGTGCACCACTTGATCAATGGTGAAACCGCCCCGCAACAATTCAGCGCCATGCAGTGCGGCCGCGCGCCCGATGGCCGTCGGCGCCGGCGCCGGCTCTGTTTCGTAATTGCGCGCAGTCGTGGTCGTCTCGGCGTGTAGGGTTTCGGACAACTGTTCGAGAAACACCGGCACGTCGCTCTCGATCGCTGTCGCGTTCTCGGCGAGCGCAAAGCGTCTAACCCCTTTCTCCAGACAGCGGGCGATCAGTAGCGCACGATTCTCGGTCACGAAGTCGGCGAGCATATTTACGTTGTAATGCAGATCGCCGTGGCGATCTGTGCGCCACCGAACATGGGCGAGCACCGGGACTCATGCAAAAGCAAAACCGGATTTGTTTTCTTTCGCTACATACATGGCTGCGTCCGCAAGGCGGATGAGCTCAGCCGCACTTGCACCATCTTTCGGAAATACCGAAATTCCGATACTGCCACTCACCCGGAGATTGACGGCGCCGTCCCGCCCAGACACCTGGCAGGGCGTTTGAATCGCCGCCAAAATCTTGGCGGCGATCATCGCAGTGTCCTTTTGCTCGCGCAGCGGCGCGATCAGGCATAAAAACTCATCTCCGCCATGGCGGCTGACCGTGTCCTCGTGGCGCGTCGTGTACGTGAGCCGAAGTGCAATCGCCTTGAGAACGGCATCGCCCGCCTCGTGCCCGTGCGTATCGTTGATACTCTTGAAATCGTTCAGATCCAAGAACATCACAGCCAGCATCCACCCATGACGAGTCGCCTGGGCGATGCCATGTTCCAGCCGATCGTGGAACAGCACCCGGTTCGAAAGCCCCGTCAAATGATCATGCAAGGCTGCATTGCGCGAGCCTTCTTCCTGTTCGAACGCCGCAGCCAATTGATGATCGATGAGGGCGCGCTCGCGGATTTCGCTCTGCAGCACCCGATTGAGCGCCGTCAGTATTTGTTCGGCATCGCGCAGGTGCCGGGTGGCGGCCGTGAAGAAAGGATGCTGCATCGAAGCACTCGCCGCTGTGACCGCGGCGGCGGATTGTTGAAGGAGACCTCGTATGTTCTCGCTTTGCGAAAGCATTCCGTCGAGGGTGGTTCGCTTCATGCCATCCTCGCTTGCGCTCACGAGTCCGCTTTCTTCGATTTTCTCCAAATCTTGGACTCCGACTACCCGTATTGGAACACCGCGCCCTGGAATCGTCGGCGCAATCAGCCGCATGCGATGGTTTGACTATACGCTTGCCGCACGCGCCCCGCCCCCAAGCTTGACGATGAGGCGAGTCTGGCGGGGGCTATTTTTTATGCCCGCGCGTCACAGTCGATTGGCCGGCGTGAGTCAGGCGGCTTTGTAGTGTGCGATCAGGTCAGCGAGGCTCGTCGCCTGTACGTTGAGCGCCTGGGCCGCCGCTGAGGATTCCTCCACCAAGGCGGCATTCTGCTGAGTGACGCCATCCATCGCATTCACCGCTTTATTGACCTGTTCGATTCCGGACGACTGTTCCTGGCTCGACACGGCGATTTCGCTGACCACATCGGCGACTTTCTTGATCCCCAGGACGATGTCGCCCAGGACCTTGCCGGTCTCATCGACCAAGCGACTGCCTTCGGTGACTTTGTCGACTGAGTCCTGGATCAGCACCTTGATCTGCTTGGCGGCGGCGGCGCTACGCGAAGCGAGATTGCGCACTTCCGCGGCAACGACTGCGAAGCCCTTGCCCTGTTCGCCGGCACGGGCGGCTTCGACGGCGGCATTCAAGGCCAAGAGATTCGTTTGAAAGGCAATTTCATCGATGACGCCGATGATGTCGGCGATTTTCTTGCTGGAGGCGTTGATCTCACTCATGGCGAGAACCGCCGAGCCGACCACCCGCCCGCCGGTCTCCGCGTCGTTGCGGGCGGCAACGGCCAAGCGCTGGGCTTGGGCAGCGCTGTCGGCGTTGTTCTTGACGATGACCGTCATTTCCTCCATGGAAGCGGCCGTTTGTTCGAGACTGGATGCCTGCTCTTCGGTACGCTGGCTGAGGTCGAGGTTGCCGCGCGAGATTTCATCCGCTCCGGTGCGCACCTCGACCGACGCCCGTGACATACCCTGAATGACTTCGGCCATGGTTGACATGAGGCTGTTCATGTTCTTGGCGAGGGAGGCGAAGAATCCCTCTTTGCCCTCTTCACGGAGGCGCACCGTCAAGTCGCCCTGCATGGCTTTGGCCACGATCCCGTTCACCTCTTCCTCGGCAGCTACTTCCTCGGTACGGTCCAGCCATTGCAACACCGTGCCCAAGGGTTTGCCGTCGGCGCCGATCACCGGATTCGAGCTCACCTTCACCCGGGCGCCGCCGATGACGGCCTCCGTTGTGTAGGCGTTGGCCAGATCAGCCAAAACGTGGCGCCGGAGCGACGGCACAGGAGCGAAGACATCGATGGATAATCCGACGATGCGCCCGGCGTCGAAGCCCGGTAGCACCCGACGAAAGTCCGCCGCGCGGCGCTGAAATAGGGATTGGGCGAACTGATTGGCGTAGATGATCTTACCGTCGAGGTCGGCCACCATCGCGCCGGCGCCCATCCGGTCGAGTGCGACTCGCAGCCGACTGTTCTCCGCCGCGTTGATTGTTTCCCGCTCGGTGTTTGCCTTGAGCTCCGCCGTCGCCGCTCTCTCGTGCTCGACTCGGGACTTGAGTTCCGCGCGCATTCCCTCCATCGCGTACACCAAACTCGCTTCGTTCGCCCCCGCGGTGTCGATATCGACGGCGAGGTTGCCTTGGGCGAGTTGCTGCGAGACGGCCGACAACACCTTGGGATCACCCCCGAGCGCCCGTATTTCGCCGCGCAGTACGATGGCCATCCAAACGAGCAGCGCGGTTTCGATGACGACGAACACGGCGTGCAATAGGACGATGCCGATTCCTCCCACCGAGGCAAAAACCCAGACGGGTTGGCCCGCTCGTTGCAGAAGATCGAAGCCCAGGTGCAGCACGGCAATGACGCCCGCGGCGACGACCAGCGGAATCCAGTCACGATAGAACAGGAGGAATGCCAGCAGCACGAAGATGGAGAAATGCACCTCGATCATGCCGTGCGCTTGATCGATTTGCAGCGTGGCGAAAACCATCAAAGCGGCGGCGATCGCGCAGCGCGTGACCAGCGCGCCGCCGTAGGCGCTCACCAGCCAGACGCAAACGGCCCACGCGGGCACGCCGATCGCCAGCGTCTCGGCCCACGTGTGATACCACGGCGCCAGTGCGCATGAAACGAAGAAAAGTGCGGTCAATATCCCGATCAACAACCGGTCGGCCTTCCGGTAGAGCTGCGAGAAATACTTGTTTTCAACGGTCACGGGTAGCTCCTTGCTTGTCGATCGACCGAGCTCCCACACCACGCACCCTGCAAACCGGGTGTGCGCAGTTGGAAGAACCAGAAGGCGAAGACTGCACCCGTCAACCAGAGGCCGGCGACGAGCCACGGAAATAGAGTCGCAATGCAGCGCGCCCGTGCCCCTGGGGCGCCAAGATGAAGCAGAAGGTGCTTTCGCGCTGCCATTGCAACCAAGACTAGCGACACGCGACGGTCGATCTTGAGCGCAGTGGCAGAAAATTCCGGCGATCCATACGCTGGGGTCCCCGCTGCCCCGTTTGCCCCTTCACCTAACGCGGTGCACCATCCGGCGCCGTGGCGAGCACGTCGTCGGCACTCGTCCACGCCGGTGTCGTCAGCGCGTAGAAATCGAGCGCCTCAGCCTTGCCGGCGCGAACGGATCGAACCACGCCGGCGGGAACCGTGATGAATGATCCCGGGCGAACCGGATGCGGGTGACTGCCCACCCACACCTCCCCATGGCCCTTGAGCACGACAAAGGATTCCTCGCCGGTCTTGGTGTAACTCCAGGCACTGGCGCGGCCGGGTTCGAGATGAAAGAGCGCAACACTCAGCCGATCGGTCTTGGTCACCGTGCCGGGAGTGACACCGATGAGTTCCTTCAATTCCACACCCGGCGACACGATCACCGGCGAAATGGCATCGGCATTCGGCGCATCTTGGCCCTGGACGTCTAGCGTTGTCGCGAGGAGTGAGAGCAGAAAAAACTGAGGCTTCATGGTGCGGGGGCGGCAGGGGGTCGATGAATTCCATACCGGGCCACCGTCAACCGCTCGAGCAGTGAAACGGCATCGCTGTCCGCCAGCAGCAAAGGGCGGTGCTCGTCGCGAATGAAACCGTCCGCGACCGCCCTCTCCACCATGGCGAGCAGAGAATCGTAGTAACCACCGACATTGAGCAGCCCACAAATTTTACGGTGAATCCCAAGTTGCGACCAGGTGAGGGCCTCGAACAACTCATCCCAGGTTCCGAATCCACCGGGCAGGGCAACGAAGGCATCCGCGAGATCCGCCATCATCAGCTTCCGTTCATGCATTGAGCCCACCACTCGCAACTCGGTGAGGCCGCGATGGCTAAGCTCTCGCGCCGCGAGCGCCTGCGGAATCACGCCGATGACACTGCCCCCCGCACGCAAGCAGGCATCCGCAACCGCCCCCATGAGCCCCACCTGACCGCCGCCATAAACGAGCCCGATGCCCCGTTCGCCGAGCAATCGGCCCACCGTCCCGGCCGCTTGCGCATAAAGGGGCAGAGCGCCCAATCCTGATCCGCAGAAGACCGCAAGTCTTTTCATCGCGGAATTCTGCACGACGTTGGGGTCGATGCGCAAAGCCCACCATAAATCGCGGGTGCGCCGCGGCGATTCGCTATAGTCCCCGCATGAATCGGCAACTGTTCCTGGGACTGGTGGCGGCGATCCTCGCCGCGGTGTCATGGTCGCTCAATTTCATCATCCCCTTCGTCATCGGTCCCTACTCGCCGTTCGATTTTACGTTGCTCGAATTCATCTTCTCCGGACTGGGGGCGGTCTGTCTGCTCGGGCGTCACGCGGCCGAGGTGCGCCGGTTGGTGTTCGCCGATTGGCTGGCGGCGGGCTCCTTGGGACTCATCGGCTACGTTTGCTACTTCCTCGCCGTGATGGGCGCGGCCGTCTACGCCGGGCCGGTCGTCGCGCCCGCCTTCTTGGGACTCGTCCCGGTGGTGCTGGCGGTCGCTGGGAACTTGCGCCATCGCACGGTCGCCTGGCGCTCGCTGGCGCTGCCGCTCTGCCTCGCCACCGCGGGGCTGCTGCTGGTGAATGGCAGTGGGTTCATACACCGCGGTGATGGCGCGGGCAGATCGCTGTGGGTGGGCATACCGCTCGCGCTGTTGGCGGTGACTTGCTGGACGCTGTTCGGCCTGATGAATCAAAGTGCGCTGGCCAAGCGAGCGCATATCGACGCGGGCCTTTGGACCGCTCTCATCATGGTCGGTGCTGCGCTCTCGATGCTGGTGTTGCTGCCGTTCGGACTGCACTACGGTTGGTTCCTGATCCCGCGCTTGGGGTTGGGTTGGAGCATCGCGGGTTCCATGCTGTCATGGGCCGCGGGACTCGCGCTGTTTGCCAACATCGGCGGCGCGGCGGCGTGGACATTCGCCTCGCAGCGCCTACCGGTGACCTTGTCCGCCCAGATGATCACCATGGAGCCCGCCTCGGGGGCGATCCTCGGCTTGTTGATCCACCACCGCTGGCCGACGGCGACCGATGTGCTCGGCATGCTGCTGCTGCTCGGCGGAGTGCTGATCGCCATCCGCATCTTCACCCGGTCGACGCTCAGCGGCCCGAACCATTCAGCTTCTTCTCTAACTCCGCCCCGAACCAGCCCTGCGGATTCGACGGCGTGACATGCTCGTTACGCTCGCGGACGGCGATGGCGGCCTTGGCGGTGTCGAAGGCGTCGCGCAGCGACGCAGCGTGCGGCAGCGCATCGCGGTAGAACGCCTCGCCGAAATACGTCAGATCGCTGTCACTGGAGCAGCCGAATGAGGTCCGGTCCGCCGCCGCCGCGGTGAGGACGATGGTGCGCGGATCACGCAGCGTGTCGATGAATCCACCCGCATAGCAGGCCGAAATGATGACGACCCGCCAGCGAATGCCCGCCGCGCGCAACGCATCGGCCAATTCCGGGGCCGAGAGGCTCTGCAGCGGAAAGTCGAAGTCCGCCACGGCGATCGCGGGATCCTCGGAACCGTGCGAGGAAATCGCCAGGAACAGCACGTCCTTGTCCAGATCCATGCGCGCCGCCAGGCCTTTCAGCGCGTAGCGCAAACCCGACACGCTGGCGAGCGGCGCCTGATCGAGATCACGCTCGTCGTTGATGAGCGCCACATGGCGTTCGCCCACTCCGAAACGATCGCCGATGACGTGCGCGGCGAGTTCGATCTCCTGCGCGAACACCTTCTCATCGCCCACACCGGCGAACCCCAGGAAAAATGCCTGTGGGTTGGGCGATGCATCGCGACGGATGGTCTCGAGCGCCGCATCGATCCGGTCGGCCTGTTCAAAAAGCGCCGCCTCCCGTTCCGCGAAGGTGTCCTCGCTGACGGCTGCGCTCTGATCCAGCGGGCTCCACACGTCCGGGATGGCGTTCAGCGAGTTGCTCGCCCAGATGAACGCCACCACGAACAACAGCCCGCAGAGCGCCGCCAGCCGGTGCGATCTGCCGCTGAGCAGTTTGACCGCGCGCAGCAGATAAATCGATTCATACAACGCGACAGCCCCGCTCACCCACCAGATGGCGGGTATGTCGAACAGGTAATTGCCGACCGCCATGAGCAGCAGCGGCATCGGCACCGCACCCAGCGCCACCACGAAGGTGGCCGCCAACGCCGGTCGCGGACGCACGCAGGAGCGGAGCAGCACCGCGAGCCCAAGCAGGCCGAGCACATACCAGGCGAGCATCGGCACGCCGTCGACGGCGAATTGTGGATCGGGTTGGCGCTGCCAATGATCGATGGCGACCCACGCGGCACCCCAGCCGAAGAGGAGGACCACGATCATTGCGCCCGCACTGCCGGTGGGAGTCGCGCCCGCTTCGCGCAGGCTCCACAATCGTAGCAATGTCCGGAGCCAGCCCGGCCGCGCAGGGGTAGGGCCAGGCGCGTCCATCATCTGGCGGACCGCTTATTTGCCTGCAAGGTTCTTCTTGAGATTATCGGTTCGCTTGACGTGCAATTCGAGCGCCGCGGCGTGACTCGCCGTCACCGCCAAGGTCGTCATCGCCAATGCCAGCGCAATGAGTGTTTTCAATGCTGATTCCGTCCGTCTGTGGCTCCCACCTTCATTGTACATGGCAGGAGAGCTCCCAGAAGCGAGAACGCCGCCACGCTCAGCACCACCTGCAGCCCGAGGTGCGGCCAGCCATCCATGGCAACACCGCCAACGCTCGGTCCCAACACGCCGCCGAGACAGTAGACCATGACGAACACGGTGTTGGCGGTGGCCAGCTCAGCCTCCGCGAAGGCGCCGCCGAGCAGAGCGATACCCTGGCTGTAGAAGGCATACAGCGTCCCACCCCAAACAAACAACAAGGGCCACAACAACAGCGGGGTGTGCAGCCACGGCATGAGCAACAACGGTCCCACGCCGGACAGCGCCGCGCAGGCGGCCAGCAGCCGTCGCCGACCCCAGCGATCGGCCAGCAGCCCGATCGGTGTCTGCAACACGACATTGCCGCCCATGTAGACGGTGAGCAGCAGCAGCGCAGCGCCATCCCGCAAGCCCGAGCGCACGCCGAACAACGGCAGCAACGTCAAGTCGGCGGACTCGATCAAGCCCGCGATCAGCGCCGCCCACATCACCACCGGCGCGCGGCGCAGCACCGCGGCGAACTCGCGCGGCGGTGTGAACTCAGGCTCCGCGGTCACCGCCTTTCGCAGCAGCAGCAGCGGCAACAGGGTCAACGTCAAAACGGCAGCGCCCACGGCAAAAGGCCGCCAACCGCGGGTGCCGGTGATTTCCAGCAACGCAGGTCCCGCCATGGCGCCGAACGAGAACACGGTGCCGTAAAGGCCCATGATGGTGCCGCGCAATTTCGCGCCCGCCACGGTGCCCAGCCATACCTCGCTCGCTATCCAGCTCAAACCGACCGCGCAACCGGTCAGTGTGCGCAGCGCCAGCCAAACCGGGAGGCTCGTTCGCAACGGCATCGACAGCAGAATGATCGCGGCGATGCAGACCCCGGCCACCACCGATCGGCGCAGCCCGAGGAACGCGATCACTTTAGGATACCAAGGTCCGACGATGATCACCGCCACCAGACTGGCCGCGGTCACCGCGCCGATGCCGACACTCGACACGCCGGCGCGGCTCAAGACCAACGCCATCAACGGCGGCTGAAAACCGAAGATGAAACCCACACCCAGACAGCTCGATAGAACCGCAGCGAGCACCACCGGCCGCGATACCGTCATGACGCTCACATTCGGGGCAGCGCCGCGGTCGGCTGCCCCGCAATCGTGCAAGTGCGCATCATGGTCTCGTGCCTGCTACGCAAGTATCTTGCGTGTGAGTAAACCCTATGTTACGAAGTGAACTTGTCGATCACAAGGGCATCGACAGCTGAACGCGAGCGGGATGTACATCAAAAAGCCGCGTTCGGTATTGGCGCCAGGGACGGTCAGCATTTGAGCCGCGCCTGCTACAACACAGGGAGATCATCGATGACAGTAACACTCCGTGCAGCTACCGACCGGGCGTTGCGCAAGCCTTGGACGTTGCGCAACGCCAGCTTGCTGCTCGCGCTCCTCTTGGCCTCGGCATCGCCGACGCTGTCCGCTCTGGCCGCCTCGGCGCCGGCCGGTACGGGTGCCGATACCAGCGGCCTCGATGAAATCGTCGTTACCGCCGAGAAGCGCGACTCGACCGTGCAGCAAACGGCCATCAGCATGACGGCAATCAGCGGCGATCAACTCCTCAATCAGGGTATCAGCTCGGTCGAGGACATCGCCGCGAAAGTCCCGGGCATCTCGATTCGTACCGCGGGTCCCGGTCAGACCGAGTATGAAATGCGCGGCCTGTCCGCGGGCGGTGGCACCGCGGCAACGGTGGGCTTCTATCTCGACGAAACGCCGCTGTCCGCCAACGCGGTGGCGCTGAACGGCCGCACGGTCATCGACCCGGATCTATTTGATTTGAACCATGTGGAAGTGCTGCGCGGTCCTCAGGGGACCTTGTACGGCTCGGGTTCGATGGGCGGCACCATCCGCCTTTCCACCAATCAACCGAAACTCGGCGAGTATGAGGCGGCCACGGACGTGAATGCCTCGGACACCTCCCACGGCAGCGCCAATGGCGGCGGCAGCCTGATGCTCAACATTCCGTTGGGCGATATCGCGGCCTTGCGCCTGGTGACGACGGACAAGTACGTCAGCGGCTGGATCAACCGTATCTACACGGGAGCCAATAACTTCCCGCCGCCGACCGCGCCCGCCGGCACGGCGAGCGCCCCGGCCAATTGCGGCGCCTACTACTGCGATCGCGGCGACGTGGCCGCCGCGCCCGAGGAGGGTGTCGTCAAGGGCTCGAATATCGAACGCTTTGCCTCCGCGCGTGCGAGCCTCTTGGTCAAGCCGTCCGACGATCTTTCCATCACCGGTATGTTGATGTATCAGGACATCCGCGCCGACGGCTACAACAACTTCCAGGAACAACCCGGCGGCCTTGCGATCTACCAGCCGTACGACGAGCAGGAGCCCTACCACGACTACTTCCGGCTCGCGAGCGTAAAGGTCGAGTACAACCTGAACTTCGCATCACTGACTTCCGCAACCAGTATCTGGGACCGTGAAGTGCTGCAGTCCACCGACTCGACCGAAGCGCTGCAGAACATCAATAACCTCACGCACCTCGTGAACGGCGTCTATGTCGCCGATTACATTCAGAACCTGTACGTCGAGGTCGACCCGACGCACCAATTCGCCGAAGAGTTACGCCTGACTTCCAAGGACAGTGGACCCTTGGAATGGGTCGGTGGCCTGTATTTCGCCGACTTGCACTCGGGCTATATCACCTACAACCAGGCACCGGGCTTCGCCACTGCGCTCACCTGCGGCCTGCCCTCCGCGGCGAATCCCGTCGCGGGATCCTGCCCTGCAGCCGATGTGGCGCCGGTGAACAGCACCTTGCGGTATCCAAACCCCTCTCTGCCCCCCTACCCCAGTGCGCAGGCGGCGAACCCCAACGGGGTCGTCTTCAACGACAACAATCCCAACGTCCTGAAGCAGGAAGCGGTATTCGGCGAAGGCACGTACAAGATCGAGGACGACCTCAAACTCACCCTCGGACTGCGCTATTTCCATTTCGCCATCAACAACTTTGCCAATCAGGCGGGTCTCGGTACGGCGGCGGTGAACCAGGATCACACCATCCTCGCGCAAAACGCGAGCGGCAGCGCGGTGTTACCGAAACTCAACCTCGCCTACGAACCGACCGCTGATCTCACCCTGTACGGCACGCTCGCCAAGGGCTCGCGGCCCGGCGGCTTCAACCTGCCCATACCGCTGCCAACCGCCGCGGTGCTCGCGGTCAACCCGTTCGCTTATAACTGCAGCGTCGGCGCCGTGACCGTGTCTTCCCAGCCCAGTTACTCGCCGGACTCCGTATGGAGCGGGGAAATCGGCGAGAAGGCACGTTTCGCTGACCGGCGCATCACGGTCAATGCCGATCTCTATTACATCAAGTGGGATAACATCCAACAGGTGCTGTCGCTGACCTGCGGCTATCCGTACAACACCAATGCCGGCAACGCCAAGTCCTACGGCCCAGAGGTCGAGGTTTCGACGCTGATTACCACCGGGCTGACCTTCGATTTGTCCGGAACCTACACTCAGGCTTATATCAGCAACCCGACCGCGGCCGCCGAAGCGTCGGGCATCAACCCGGGCACGCGAGTGCTCAACGTACCGAAGTACACCGCCGTCGCCGGCCTCAATTATTCGGCACCCATCAGCGACAAGCTCAATTTGCTGGGCCACCTCGCGAGTTCTTTGGTTGGTCCGAACCAAGACCAAGCCGCGGTGCGCCAGACACTGCCTTCCTACAACCTGGTCGATGGCCGAGCCGGCATATCGAGCGGCCCGTGGTCCGTGGCGCTCTTCGGCACCAATCTCACCAACAAGGTGGCGCTGCAAACGATCAACAACACCGTGTTTGCCTGGCAGACCTACGCCATCACGCGCGTGTCGACCAATCAGCCGCGTACCATTGGTCTCGATTTCCAATACAAGTTCAATTGAGGATTCACGATCAGTGAACGACCAGACTGCCGGCGTGGTGGATCAAGACGCCGAACAATTGAAGGCCCTGGGCTACGAATCCCATTTCGACCGTACCATGTCGAAATGGGAGAACTTTTCCCTGGGGTTCACCTACCTCTCGCCGGTGGTGGGGGTGTACACCATCTTCGCGAGCGCCTTCGTGGCGGGAGGGCCGCCGATGTGGTGGACCTACATCCTGGTGGGTTTGGGCCAGCTCATGGTCTGTCTGGTGTTCGGCGAGATCGTCTCGCAATTTCCCATCTCCGGCGGACTTTACCCCTGGGCCCGACGGCTCGTCGGTAAGCGCTGGGCGTGGACTGCGGGCTGGGTCTATTTCTGGGCCTTGTGCTGCACCATGGCCGGTGCCGCCACCGGCGTCGCCCCTTTCCTCGCGCAACTGTTCAAGGTCGAGAGCACGCCGCTGGCCACCACGCTGATCGCCGTCGTGCTGATCGGCGCGACCACGCTGCTCAACTTGAGCGGCACCCGGTTGCTCGCCCGCGTCGCCATGTTCGGCTTCGTTTGCGAACTCGTCGGCGCCATCGTGGTGGGGGGCTACCTGTTCGCCTTTGACCGCCATCAACCCTTGTCGGTGTTGTTCGACGGCTCCTTGGTGACGCCGCCGGGCGGCCACTACGGGCCGGCCTTCCTCGCCTCTTCCCTGGCCGCCATGTTCTGTTACTACGGCTTCGAAGCCTGCGGCGACGTCGCCGAGGAAACGCCGGATGCCAGCCGCATGATCCCGAAGGCCATGCGCATGACGATTTACATCGGCGGCGCCGCCGCTTCCTGGGTCTGCCTCGCCTTCGTGCTATCCATTCCGGATATGGGCGACGTGCTGTCCGGCAAGGACGCCGATCCCATCGTCACGCTGCTGCGCGCCGCCATGGGCGAAAACGGCTTTCGCGCCGTCATCGTCGTGGTGCTGGTGTCCTTTGTCTCCTGTCTGCTCTCGTTGCAGGCCGCCGGCAGCCGTCTTATCTTTGCCTACGCACGCGACCAAATGATTTTCTTCAGCAAACCCCTGAGCGCACTGTCGCCCGGCCACCATGTACCGGCCACCGCGCTCGTGGTCATGGGCGCGATCCCCGCGTTGATCGCCCTGTCGGCGCTGTGGCTGCAGGACGCGATCGGCACCATCATCAGTTTCGCGGCGGTCGGCATCTATATTTCCTTCCAAATGGTCGTGCTGGGCGCCCTCATCGCGCGGCTCAAGGGATGGCGGCCAACGGGACCCTTTACGCTGCGCGAATGGGGGCTCACGGTCAATGTGCTGGCACTCCTCTATGGAGTCGGCGCCATCATCAACATCCTCTGGCCCCGGCCCGCCTCGCCGAATGATCCCTGGTACCTCACCTACGGAATGACACTGACCACCGTGGGCATCTTGATCGTGGGCGCGCTGTACATGACGCTGGCCAAGCCCTACGAGCGCGGCAACGCGCCGGCGGGCGATGCGCACCGCCTGCCGCTGCGAAGCTTCGGCTAGCCCGGACGCCGGGTGCCCCTGCCGCCGGGCACCACCCGTGACGACAACCCGTCAAGGATAGGGTCCCGCCGTCGCATCGTTGCCGCCATCGACACTCAAGTTCGCGCCGGTCACGTAGCTTGCTCCGGGAGAGGCCAGGAAGCACACGCAGCGGGCCACTTCGGAAGGCTGCGCAAGGCGCCGCATCGGGATGCCGGCCGCCAACGACTCGAGATTTTGTCGAGGATCGCCGCCTCGCTTCGCCAAGATGTCATCCACCATCCGCGTGTGAATTTCCCCGGGACTGACCGCGTTGACCCGGATGTTGTCGTGCGCATGATCCAAGGCCATGCAGCGGGTGATTTGCAACACCGCCCCCTTGCTCGCGCAATAGGCCACATGATTGGGCTCCCCGTTGATCCCCCACTCCGAAGCAATATTGACGATCGCGCCTCCGCCGGCGGCACGCATATGCCGGACGGCGGCGCGGCTCATGGCGAACACCGCTGTGACATTGACCGCCATGGTGGCAGCCCACTGCTCGTCGCTGGTATCAAGCGCGTTGGCGGTATAAAGGATCCCTGCATTATTGACCAGAATGTCGAGACCGCCCAGCCGCGCGACCGATTCGGCGACGAGCATCTCAGCGGCACCGGCGGCGCGCAGATCGACGCCGCAAAACTCGGCCCGACCGCCGCCCGCTTCGATGCGCTCTACCACCGCTCGACCGCGCGTCGCATCTCGACCACTTACCATGACGGCCGCGCCTCCTGCCGCGAACTCGAGCGCGCAGGCCTCGCCGATGCCGGCGGTTGATCCGGTAACCAACGCCACTTTGCCCTTGAACATGATAGAACCATACCACCCATTACCGAGGTGCCGCCGATGACCGTATCGATCTCAACCACGCCCCCCGCCGCCAACACCGAGCTCAGCCGCTCCCTCAAGGGGCGCCACCTCACCATGATTTCCATCGGCGGCATCATCGGCGCCGGGCTCTTCGTCGGCAGCAGCACCGCCATCCTCGCCGGCGGCCCGGCGAGCTTCTTGAGCTACGCGATCACCGGTGTCCTCATCCTTTTGGTCATGCGCATGTTGGGCGAGATGACCACCGCCATGCCGCAGGTCCGCTCCTTCACGGAGTTCTCCCGTGTCGGCCTCGGGCAGTGGGCGGGCTTCGTGGTCGGCTGGCTGTACTGGTATTTTTGGGTGATCACCGTGCCGGTGGAGGCCATCGCGGGCGCGAAGATCCTGCAATCCTGGCTCCCCGGTTTCGCGCCGCTGCCCATTGGCATCGTCCTCATGGCGGTGATGACCTTCGTCAATTTGATGTCCGCGCGTTCTTATGCGGAATTCGAGTTCTGGTTCTCGTCCGTGAAAGTGGCCGCCATCCTGGCATTCATCGCCATTGCCGCGAGCTATGCGTTGGGCCTGAGCGCACCGCATGGCCCCACGTTCGGCAATCTGGTGAACTTCGGCGGCTTCACACCGAAGGGCTGGATTGCGGTGATCGCCGCCGTGCCCACGGTATTCTTCTCCATGATGGGCGCCGAAATCACCACGATCGCCGCCGGCGAATCAGAGGAGCCCGGCCGCGCGGTCGCCAAGATGAGTTCGCAGGTGATCGGCCGCATCCTGGTGTTCTACGTGATTTCGCTGTTCCTGATCGTCAGCGTCACGCCCTGGAACACGGTGGTGTCGGGCGAATCGCCGTTCACGCTCGCACTCAACACCATGCATATCCCTTGGGCAGGCGCCATCATGACGGTGATCATCCTCACCGCCGTGCTGTCCTGCATGAACTCGGCGTTCTACGTGAGCTCCCGGGTGCTGTTCGTGCTCGCCGAGCACGGCGACGCGCCCGATGTGATGGTGAAATTGAACAACTCTCGGGTGCCCGTGGGATCGGTGCTCTGCGGTTCAGTGGCGGGTTTTCTCGGCATCATCGCCGCCACCGAAGCGCCTCAGAAGGTGTTCGATTTCCTGGTCAGCGCCGCCGGTGCGACGATCGTCTTCATTTATATCGCCACTTCGCTGTCGCAGATCATCCTGCGCCGGCGTCGCCAACGCGCCGGCGAACCAAAACCCACGGTCAACATGTGGCTGTTTCCCTGGTTGAGCTACGCCACGATTGCCGCAATGTGCGCCGTCCTCGTCGCCATGGCGTTCACCCCCGGTTTGCAGCAGGACCTCAAGTTCAGCCTCGTCGCCCTGCTCGTGGCCATCGTCGCGTACTTAATCACCAATGCGGTCCGCGGGCAGCGCTCACGCTGACGCTCCCCCACGGCTCGCTACCCGCGCGGCTGCATTTTCATCCAAGTGCTGAATTTTCACCCATGGTTTTACCCACGGATGAATTAGTACATAATCTTGTCGCTTTTACGAAATATGGCGCAAATTGAATAGCAATTTCTACACCCGACAAAAGGGCTTCGTTGTCAAATGATAAAAATTACATTTTCCAGTACAAAGAGTACGCCGCAGCGCTCGGTAAGTTTGGCAATATGAGTCATGCCTTGCGGTGGCACCGCAAAGCAGCAAGTTTAGGAGAATCTCGCGCCGGCAAGCCAGCCAACTCCCCCGCTGGCGCGATATCCCGGCGGCGTGGAACTGCAAAGTTCCACGCCGTTTTTTATTTTAATGACCGGCGGTGGTTTTGAGGCCAGCCGGCCGTCGTCAGTATAAGCTGCCGGACCCCGCGAGAATCGGCGCGCTGCGATCGTCGCGGTTGCGCCAAGCGACTAGAGACACTCCCATGATTGCATTCCTGCAAGCGAAGGCGGATGGATTGTGGGCTCGCTCGCAGATCCGCAACAACCTCATTGCCGGTGTGATCGTCGGCGTCATCGCCCTGCCATTGGGGATGGCCTTCGCCATTGCCAGCGGCGCCCGCCCGGAACAGGGTCTCTACACGTCCATCGTCGCCGGCCTCGTCACCTCATTGTTCGGCGGCACCCGCCTGCAGATTTCCGGACCCACGGGCGCCTTCATCGCCGTACTCTCGATCATCACCGCTCAGCACGGCATTGCCGGGCTGCAGGTCGCCACCCTCATGGCCGGCGCCATCCTGCTCGCCTTCGGCGTCGCACGCCTCGGGAATGTCATCAAGTACATCCCCAGTCCCGTGATCATGGGGTTCACGGCCGGCATCGGCGTCATCATCTTCGTCGGTCAATGGAAGGACTTCTTCGGTCTCACACCCGCGCCCGGCGGACTGCGCTTTCACGAGAAGCTCTGGTCGCTGATCCAGGCGGCGCCCACGATCAGCCTCGCGACCACCGGCCTCGCGCTGCTGTCGCTCGCCATCCTCACCGTGGGAGCGAAATATTTGAAGCGTGTGCCGGCACCCTTGGTTGCCCTCGTGGTCGCGACGGCCCTGCAAGCGACGCTGCATTTGCAGGGTGTGGCCACCATAGGCTCCGCCTTCGGCGGCATTCCGCGGTCGCTGCCCAGCTTGAGCTTCCCCGTCATCACCATGACCCAGGTGTTCTCTCTGGTCGGGCCGGCGTTCACCATCGCCCTGCTGGGCGCCATCGAATCGCTGCTCTCGGCCGTGGTCGCCGACGGCATGGCGGGCACCCGGCACGATTCGAACCAAGAACTCATCGGCCAGGGTCTCGCCAACATGATAACGCCCTTGCTGGGCGGCTTCGCGGCCACCGGCGCCATCGCCCGCACCGCCACCAACATCAGAAGCGGCGCCACCAGCCCCCTGGCCGGCATCGTGCATTCGGCGGTGCTGGTGCTCATCATCCTGCTGCTCGCACCGCTGGCCTCGGCGATTCCGCTGTGCTGCCTCGCCGCCATCCTCTTCGTGGTCTCCTGGAACATGAGCGAATTACCGCATGTCGCGCGGTTGCTGCGGACCGCGCCCAAGGGCGACGTGGCCGTTCTGCTCCTGACCTTCTCACTCACGGTGTTCGTCGATCTCGTCGTGGCCGTCAACGTCGGCGTCATCGTCGCCGCTTTGCTGTTCATGCGCCGCATGGCCGATTCGGTGAACGTCGAACACCAGCCGGGCACGGACCGGCGCGGCGTCGGCG